>PVMK01127099.1_pt1 | contig 204339 bp, 187 predicted proteins | sample 1853481 | NCBI WGS metagenome assembly PVMK01 (sample SAMN08533507, study PRJNA380276) | Marine sediment metagenome, whole genome shotgun sequencing project.
CTGCAATTTTTACGAAATCCGGATTAGTCATTACAGTTGAGGCATAACGTTTGTCAAAGAATAATTCTTGCCATTGTCGAACCATTCCTAAAAACTCATTATTCATAACAATAATTTTAACAGGCACTTTGGTTTGTAAAATTGTACCCAACTCTTGAATATTCATTTGTATACCACCATCACCAATAATTGCAACAACTTCTCTATCTGGAGCTCCCATTTTTGCTCCTATAGCTGCTGGTAATGCAAAACCCATAGTACCTAAACCTCCCGAAGTAATTTTACTTTTTGTGTTTTTAAAATTGGAATATCTGCTTGCTATCATTTGATGTTGTCCTACATCAGAAACAATCACTGCTTCACCTTTTGTTTCATTATTTAAAGCTTGAACTACTTCTGCCATGGTCAATCCTTCTTGATTTGAATTTAATTGATCATAAATCACTTCATCAAATTCAATTTTATACAAATCTTTAAATTTTTGTAACCAGGATTCGTGTTTTTGTGTGTTTATTAATGGTAAGATCATTGATAATGTATCTTTGACATTCCCTAAAACTGCAACATCAGTCTTTACATTTTTATCAACTTCGGCCGGATCAATTTCAAAATGAATTACATGAGCTTGTTTAGCATAAGTCTCTAAATTGCCAGTAACCCGATCATCAAATCGCATACCAATTGCAATTAAGACATCGCATTGGTTGGTTAGTACATTTGGTGCATAATGACCATGCATTCCAACCATCCCAGCATTTAATTTATGTTTGGTTGGCAAAGCCGACAATCCTAATAGGGTTGAAGCTGATGGAATATCAGCTTTTTCAATAAAAGCCTTAAATTCAGCTTCTGCATTTCCTAAAGTAACTCCTTGTCCGAAAATTACAAAAGGTTTTTTAGACTTATTGATCAATTGGGCAGCAGCTGCAATTTTCGAATTATTAATTTTTGGAACTGGTGTATAGCTTCTTATTTCTAAACACTTTTTATATTCAAAATCGAGTTCGCCAAATTGAGCATCTTTAGTGATATCAATCAAAACAGGGCCTGGACGACCAGATTTTGCAATATAAAAAGCCTTGGCTAAAACTTGAGGTATTTCGGAAGCTTTAGTTATTTGATAATTCCATTTTGTAACCGGAGTAGAAATACTAATAATATCTGTTTCCTGAAACGCATCACTTCCCAAAAGATGAGACCCAACCTGACCTGTAATACAAACCACAGGTGTAGAATCTATTTGTGCATCAGCAATACCTGTGATCAAATTAGTCGCCCCCGGACCAGATGTTGCAATTGCTACACCAACTTTAGAAGTTACCCTTGCGTAACCTTGTGCGGCATGAATTGCTCCTTGCTCATGCCTGGTTAAAACATGATGAATTTCTTTTTGATATTTATAAAACTCATCATAAACTGGCATTATTGCTCCTCCTGGATATCCATAAATTAAATCAACGCCTTCAGCCAATAAACTTTTCACAACTGCTTCTGCACCTGATATTTTGATAGTTTTTTTATTATCCACTTTTATTTTTTGTTTCGTTATTGTTTCCATAATTATATGTTTAGAGAATCAAGTTTTATATTAATGTTATACTCGAAACTATGAACTTTAAAATTTATCCGTAACACAACCTTCTGAAGCAGAAGAAACCATTTTTGCATATTTGTATAAAATTCCTTTTTTATGTTTTGCTTCTGGTTGTACCCATAGCTCTTTCCTTTTTGCTATTACTTCTGCAGGCAAATCAACATTAATTTTATTTGAAGCGGCATCGATGGTAATAATATCTCCATCTTGAACCAGACCAATCAAACCTCCGGTTTGTGCTTCAGGAGTTATATGACCAACAACAAAACCGTGAGTACCACCTGAAAATCTTCCATCTGTAATCAATGCAACTGATTTACCCAAGCCGGCTCCCATAATCATAGAAGTTGGTTTTAGCATCTCTGGCATTCCAGGTCCTCCTTTAGGGCCAACATAACGTATTACAATAACATCACCTTTTTTGGCTTTACCTGCACTAATTCCGTCATTGGCCTCATCTTCACTATTGAAAACAATAGCAGGTCCTTTAAAAATGTTTCCTTCTTTACCACTAATCTTAGCCACACCGCCTTCATCAGCCAGGTTACCAAACATAATTTGCAAATTGCCTGTTTGTTTTAATGCTTTATCTGTTGGATGAATTACATCTTGCTCAAAATCTAAAGCTTTTACGTCCTTTAAATTCTCTGAAATAGTTTTGCCGGTAACAGTTATACAATCACCGTGTAATAAACCTTCTTCTAAAAGATATTTCATTACGGCCGGTGTGCCACCAACACCATGAACATCTTCCATCAAATATTTACCACTTGGTTTTAAATCAGCTATAACTGGTGTTCTATTGCTTACTCTCTGAAAATCTTCTAAAGTAAATTCAATATCGGCAGCATGAGCAATGGCCAAAAAGTGCAATACCGAATTGGTTGAACCGCCTAAGGCATTTACTACTGTTATTGCGTTTTCCAATGATTTTTTGGATATAATATCCAAAGGTTTTAAATCTAATTCTAATAAGTTTTTAACCGCTTCTGCCGTTTGAACCGCCTCATTGTCTTTCCCCGGGTTTTCAGCAGGCAGCGATGAATTAAAAGGTAAGGAAAATCCTAAAGCTTCAATTGCTGAAGCCATGGTATTAGCTGTGTACATTCCCCCGCATGCTCCGGGACCCGGACAAGCTTTTTTAATTATATTTTTATATTCAACAGCATCAATAGTACCTGCAACTTTTTTACCTAAGGCTTCAAATGCTGAAACAATATTTAATTTTTCACCATTATGACATCCTGAGGCTATTGTTCCTCCATATACCATTATTCCAGGTCTGTTAAGTCGTAACATGGCCATAACAGATCCCGGCATATTCTTATCACAACCAACCACTGGTACCAAGGCATCATAACTTTGTGCGTTAACAACGGTTTCCATAGAATCAGCAATTATATCCCTTGAAGGCAAGGAATAATTCATACCTGAAGTACCCATTGAAATTCCGTCACTTACTCCAATAGTATTAAAAACCAATCCAACCAGATCTTTTTTATTCACTTGTTCCTTTAATTGATAGGCCAATTTGTTCAAGTGCATATTACATGGGTTTCCATCGTAACCGGTACTTGCAATACCGATTTGTGGCTTATTCATATCCTCATCAGAAAAACCAATGGCATATAGCATTGCTTGTGCCGCCGGCTGCGTTTCGTCTTGTGTTAATCGTTTACTATATTTATTTAAATTATTCATTAACTATATTCGAATTTAAAATTCTTTTGTATTTATTTTTTCCTTTTTTCAAATTAACTTCAAAAATATAAAGCATAGAAAGCCTATGTTTCATTTAATTCATTTTATTACAATATTCAATAGCACTAATACATATCTACATTTCTGTTAATCAGTTATTTATAAAGTCTAATTTACAAAGTTTAAAATAAAAAAAACCTTCCAAAAATAGGAAGGTTTTAGCTTATTTTATTACAAAACACGCTTCCTATTCTTTCACAATTGAAATAATAAGGACAATAATAAATGTGTTCTGTAAAAAAAAATGTTTCACTTATTTTAATTTGAGTAAAATTAAGTCGGACAAATATAGAAAAATTATTTGTATTTCTTTAATGCTTTATTTTTTACAATTGATTCAACGGTTACATTTTCTATTTTACTCTCTAGCCAGGATATGATATCCAAATACATAAAAGATCTTTTTTCATATGGGTGATTTTCAAATACTTTTAAATCTTTGTGTAATTTAATAAACGCACTTTTTAATTCATGAGGATATATTTTGCTTAGGCTTCTTAAAAAAGTAATGAATTTTTGTTGCACAATATGTAATTCATTCATTTTTATTAAAAATTTATATGTCGATTTAATCAACGCATCTAGATTTTGGTCCAAACCTGCTTCATAATGTGCTACAAGATTTAATATTCTAGAAAAACACAACAAATCTTCCCGCATTTTTAATTTTTTATTTTTAATTATCATTTCCAGATAAAAAATGCATTTTTCATATTGAGAAGCTCCAAAATATAAACTTGCAAACTTATAATAAAATACCATGATATGATGTTCATCAATTTTTAGTTTGTATTTATCAATTTTTCTTAAGATTTCAGGAACCAATGCCATTCCTTTATTAAAGTTCCCTTCTAAAAAATACAGATTAATTTTATTTAAATTCAGATATAAAAAAGCTAATGATTCTGTATTTTCATTCAAAATTATATTCTGGTTATTCAATTCATCTTCCAAAAAACAAAGTGTAGATTTAAACTTTGTTAGGTGTTGGATCAAAAATAAAGATTCCAACAAATAATTAATCCCCTTCAAATAAAAAACGGGATTACTTTTTTTCATCCTTGGATTATATTCAAACAATTCAACCCATTTTTGAGCATATTTATAGCAGTAAACAAAATTCTGAGTAATAAAATTATACCAAAGAAAAGCTTTGTATAAATATAATTTTTCCTTTATTCCCAATTTGGAAAGCTCATATTTTGGCAAACTGGATTTAAAAAAACTTTTAACTTCTTCAAAATCTTCATCGGTTCTTACATAACCCTTTTTTAATAGCATACTATACAATTGCAAGGATAAATTCGAAAATTTTGTTAATATATCTGTTTTATCCCTCAATACTTTTGATTGTGAAATTAAATCATCAGCACGAGTACTCATACTTCTAGTAATATATTGCGATTCAATTATTTTTTCAAGTTCAACTATTTCGTATGCTAAATTGTTCTCTTCATTAGATATAGCAATATTTTTTGCTTTGTCTAAAATTCTTAAACTTTGTTTATGCAAGCCTTTGTTGTAAAGAATTGTAGCAAAATCGAGTTGCTCTCTAATCTGCATCTTGGTATTCTGATGAAAGGGATTTAGTTTTAAACTAACCAGGATCTGTCTGTATAAATGCGCTTTTGAATTAGATAATTGTTGCTTTTTAATTTTGGTTTTTTGCAAAATTTGCTTTTCGTCAAACTCTACCAATTTATCCAATATTGAAAATAATGCCATAAAGTTCTTTTCAGAATTACCACCCAGTCTACCTGCATACAATTTGAATTGTCTTTTCTCCGACTTTGATAAAGATTTTACGAGTAAAAAAAGGGTGTCATTTTTTTCCATAGACATCGTAATAATACAGCACTAACTAACTGTTTTTATGTGTTTTACAACTTCTTCAAATAACTTGAATATAGTAAACGATTAAAATTATCAACTCTAAAATTTTACTTACCAACTAATTTTGAATATTCAAAAATGATAAAAAATATTTAATAATGAGCAAAAATCAAGTCCAAATATTCGACACCACCTTAAGGGATGGTGAGCAAGTACCTGGTTGTAAGTTAAATACAGAACAAAAATTAATTATAGCCGAACGTTTAGATTTGCTGGGTGTTGATATAATTGAGGCAGGATTTCCTATTTCAAGCCCTGGTGATTTCAACTCAGTTGTTGAGATTTCTAAATTAGTAAAAAACGCAACTGTATGCGGACTTACCAGGGCGAATAAAAAAGATATTGATGTAGCAGCAAAAGCATTAGAACATGCTATAAAGCCAAGAATACATACGGGAATTGGAACATCAGAATCTCATATTAGATACAAATTTAAATCAACCCCGGATAAAATCTTAGAAAGAGCAAAGGATGCTGTAAAATATGCAAAATCATTTGTTGAGGATGTTGAATTTTATGCTGAAGATGCAGGAAGAACAAATAATGAATTTTTAGCCAGGATTTGTGAAGAAGTTATCAAATCAGGAGCAACTGTTTTAAATATTCCGGATACAACCGGATATTGCTTACCAGACGAATACGGAGCAAAAATGAAGTATTTAAAAGAAAATGTAAAAGGAATTGAAAAAGTGATCCTTTCATGCCATTGTCATAACGATTTAGGTATGGCCACTGCAAATTCAATTTCTGGTATTCAAAATGGAGCTCGTCAAATAGAATGTACCATAAATGGAATTGGTGAAAGAGCCGGAAACACGGCATTAGAAGAAGTTGTCATGGTAATGAAACAACACCCTTATTTAAATTTAGACACAAATATAAATACAAAACTATTATATAGCACTAGCTTAATGGTGCAACATCACATGGGTATTGTAGTACAACCTAATAAGGCTGTGGTTGGCGAAAACGCATTTGCACATAGCTCTGGAATCCATCAAGATGGAGTAATTAAAAACAGGGCTACTTATGAAATTATGAACCCTGAAGATGTCGGAGTAAATGAATCATCAATAGTTTTAACTGCACGAAGTGGTAGAGCCGCTTTGGCCTATAGAGCAAAAAAAATAGGATTTGATCTGACGAAAATTGAGTTGGATTTGGTCTATCCTGAATTTTTAAAATTTGCAGATAAGAAAAAAGAAGTAGGTGATGAAGATATTCAAAAAATCATTAAATTTACAAAAGAGAATTTAGATAAAATTGCATCATAAATAACTTTGTAATGAATTTAAAAATAGCTGTATTACCTGGTGATGGAATTGGACCTGAAATAATTGTACAGGCTGTTAAAGTATTAAAAGCTGTAGCTAAAAAGTTTCATCATAATTTTACTTTTACCGATGCCTTAGTCGGAGCCAGTGCCATAAATAAAACAGGAAACCCCCTGCCCGAAGAAACTTTGCAAATTTGCGAGGATGCAGATGCCATTTTATTTGGAACTATTGGTGACCCAAAATATGATGATTACGACATTAAAAACAGACCCGAGCAAGGATTACTCAAACTTCGTAAAAGTTTGGGTTTATACGCAAATATTAGACCGATTGCCACCTATAATCCTTTAATTCATAAGTCTCCAATTAAAGAAAAGGTTATTAAGAACACCGACTTTATTATATATCGTGAATTAAATAGTGGTATTTATTATGGTGAAAAAAAAATAGCAGAAGATGGTAACTCAGCATATGATACTTGTTTCTATTCTATAAAAGAAATAGATAGAATAGTACATTTGGCCTTTAAAGCAGCTCAAGGAAGACGTAAAAAACTAACTTTGGTTGATAAGGCCAATGTTTTGGAAACATCACGTTTATGGAGAAAAAGAGTTAAATCAATTGCTAAAGAATATCCAGATGTAAAAGTGTTTTTTTTATATATTGATAATGCTACAATGCAAATTATTATTAACCCAAGAAAATTTGACATTATTTTAACTGAAAATTTATTCGGAGACATTTTATCTGACGAAGCAAGTGTTATTTCCGGTTCAATAGGGTTATCAGCATCAGCTTCTATTGGAGATAAATCCGTTTTATTTGAACCGATACATAGTTCTTATCCACAATATACCGGAAAGAATATTGCCAATCCTTTGGCCACAATATTATCTACTGCTATGCTTTTAGAGCATTTTAATTTACATGAAGAAGCGGATGCGGTTAAAAATGCGGTTGAAAAGTCTATAGAATTCAATATTACAACCCCAGATTTGAATACAACAAAAAAGTTTGCCCATACTTCAGATGTAGGCAAGTTTATTTCTGAATATATAATCGATAATAAAAAAGTTTTATACAATATTGAAAATATTTCTTTGGGTCAATCAACAATAATCTAATTAATTTAACTTTTGTTTTAAAAAGGAGTAACTAGTTTTACTCCTTTTTTTTTGTAGATTTAACCCGAACTATTCATGCGTTTTCGTTGAAAAATTGTTTTCTAAATTTGACCTAAACAACTTATGAATCCTATAGTTATAGCAGGTAAGTTTGGCCTTTGAATAGAATATTTGTTAATAATCCATGTTAAACCCAAATTTAAATTATAAATATGAATCTTACAGATGCCATTAACCATAGAAGGTCCATTCGAAAATATGATGAAAATAAATCCATTGATGCAAATATTGTGAAAAAATGTATTGAACAAGCCATACTTGCACCAAATAGCAGTAATATGCAGTTATGGGAGTTCTACCATATCACATCAAAAGAAACATTAAAAAAAATATCTAAGTATTGTTTTGATCAAAGTGCGGCTCAAACAGCACAACAAATGGTTGTTGTAGTTGTGAGAAAAGATCTTTGGAGAAAACGCGCAAAAGATAATTTAAACCATATTAATAAAGTAGCGAAGGGGAAGGACCCTAAAGACTACAATAGAAGGGAGAAATTTGCTGAAACCTATTATAAAAAATTAATTCCATTGACATATTTTGATTTTTTAGGAATTTTTGGATGGTTTAAATACATTGTTTATTGGTTAATTGGTTTATTTCGACCCATTTATCGTCAGGCTAGAAATAGTGATATGAGAATTGTTGCTCACAAAAGTGCCGCACTTGCTGCTCAAAATTTCATGTTAAGTATGGTAGAAGCAGGATACGATACTTGTCCTATGGAAGGTACAGACACCTTGCGAATCAAAAATATATTGAATTTACCTTTTGGTGCCGAAATAAATATGGTAGTGGCTTGTGGTATTCGAATACCGGAAGGTATTTTTGGTGAAAGATTTAGAATTCCTTTTGAAGAAGTGTATAAAAAGGTTTAAAGAAGAAATGATTCAATGAATTAATGATTTGCCAGCTTATTTTGGTATAAAATAAAGGATGAATATTTATTTTTAAAACATTATCGATTTTAACTGCATCATTATAATTTAAAACGTCCGATTGATTGATCATAAAATCGAAATCTTTAACCTCGGTATGAATCAAATTCGATGATATTTTAAGTTTTTGTCTCAACATAAATCGAATGAAAGTCAGGATTTAATTCATATATCCATTTACTAAAAATTTATTGAAGTAAAAATATAATTAATTTTTTGTTTTTTGTTTTGTAATCAGCATATTAATTTTTCGTCTGTTTGAAAAAAATAAGTTCTATATTTGTATACCATGAAATTGATTCGATCAGCATATCTCTTAATTAGTTCAAATACATTGAACTTTTCCTGTTTTCAATGTTGTTGATAATATCAAGTTACAATAACCTTCCTTTTTTTAGAAGTATTAACCTAAAGGGCCCTTTTAACCATGTCTATAGAATCCATCATAAACAGCATACGAAATAATAAAAAAAACTTTCAATTAGATTTTAGTCTGAAATCGAAAACTGAGGCTTTTACTAATGATCTATTTTATATTTTATTTGATTCAAATGTATCAATGATTGAAAACATTGATGCTTTGGCTGATTCATTTAGCGAAATAACCTCGATATCATGTACAGACCCAGATTTTAATTGTAAAACTGTTTGGAAAAAATTTCTGATAAAATTACCCGAAATATTAAACCAGTTAAATCAAGATGCAAAATGTTTATATCTTCATGATCCTGCGTCAAATAGTATTGAAGAAGTCATCTTGGCTTATCCGGGATTCTATGCCATAGCTGTTTATAGATTAAGTCACGAGTTTAATCAACATGGAATACCTTTGATTCCACGCATGATGAGTGAATATGCACATAGATTAACCGGTATTGATATCCATCCAGGAGCAACTATTGGATCTCCGTTTTTTATAGATCATGGAACCGGAGTAGTAATTGGTGAAACCACTATTATAAAAAATAATGTTAAGCTTTATCAGGGTGTAACACTTGGCGCACTACAAGTTGCTAAAGAAATGAAAAATATAAAACGACACCCTACCGTTGAAAATGATGTAACTATTTATGCGCAAGCTACTATTTTGGGTGGAGATACAATTATAGGTGAGAATTGCACTATCGGTGGAAATGTTTGGTTAACCGAATCAGTTCCTGCTAACTCTATTGTATATCATAAATCAGAAACTAAATTGAAACAAAAAAAAGATAATAAAGGGGTGAAAAAAGAATCAAGAGACAAGGCTTAAGAAAAAGATTAGCTGAATAAAGCTCATTTCTTAAAATAATAACTCCATTGACCTTTTAATCTTATTTCAGCATACATATAAAATGAAAACACAAAATATTTTAGATCTAATTGGAAATACTCCATTGGTAAAAACTGAGAATCTTATTCAAAATAAAAATATTACTCTCTTATTAAAACTTGAGGGTAATAATCCGGGTGGTAGTGTGAAAGATCGACCTGCTTACAATATGATAAAGTCTGCCCTAAACAGAAATGAAATAAATAAAAAGTCAAAACTTATTGAAGCAACAAGCGGTAATACCGGAATTGCTTTAGCTATGATCACAAGTGTATTTGGATTGAATATTGAATTGGTAATGCCGGAAAGTTCCACAAAGGAGAGAGTACAAACCATGAAGGCATACGGTGCAAAGGTAACCCTTACTCCAGATGATATTGGTATTGAAGGTTCAAGAGATTATGCTGAAAATAAAGTCAAAAACGAAGGCTATATAATGCTGGATCAATTTTCAAATAACGATAATTGGAAGGCACATTGTAAAACTACCGGGCCGGAAATATGGAGAGACACAAATAAAGAGATCACACATTTTGTTTCAGCTATGGGAACAACCGGTACAATTATGGGAGTTTCTACCTTTTTAAAAGAACAAAATAAAAAAATACAAATTATAGGGGCTCAGCCAACTGATAATTCTAAGATACCCGGCATCAGAAAATGGCCTGAAGAATATTTACCAAAAATATTCAAACCTGAAAAAGTAGATCAGGTAATTGAAGTAAGTGAAGATGAAGCCAGGGCTATGACCAAACGATTAGCAAAAGAAGAAGGTATCTTTGCTGGTATGAGTAGTGGCGGAGCCGTAGCTGTTGCTTTAAAATTAGCAGATAAAATAAAAAAAGGCGTTATTGTTACCGTTATATGTGATAATGGTGATCGGTATTTATCATCTAATCTGTTTGACTAAAAACTTTACTTTATAGGATTCAAAACCAATACATCTTTTGAAGCTTGAATCTCCTCTTTATTTAACATCATTTTTACGAACTTGCCATCTAAATACTTTTGAGCCTGATCTTTATAATGTTTACTAAATACATTACCCGATTGACCTGTAGGTAATATGGCAACACCATTTTCTACATCGCTAAAATCAATTATTCTTCGCGTGGAAGGGCCCGCTTTTACTTCATATTTACCCGTATCATTTATAGTGAAAATATGATTATTCAATACCTCATTGCTTCCATTAGTTATAAAAGGACCGACATTAAAATAGCTTCTCAGTAAATCAACCTTATCCAAAGCATGTTTATGGGTAATGGATAATGCTTTATCCCAGGTCCATTTTTTTATGTCATTTCCAAATTGTTGTTCTAAAGCTGTTATTGTTTCATGAAAAGACTTCGTGAATATTTCATCCCTGTTTTCTTTGACCTCTTTAGTGGTAATATCATCCCACCAAACAGATTTAAGCATTTTTATTTGTTTTTCTGTTTGTCGTAAATACAGCACTGTATTTAAATATTGCTGAAAGCCTTCTTCTCCCATTTCATCGGCAAAAGTATTTTTTGTATAGCGATATAAAAATTTGGCATAAATAGTTGGCGCGATCTCGTCGGATTTATAAGTTCCTTTCCAATTTTCTAAAATTTTAATAGCTTCTTTTTCATTCTCTGTAAAATTCACTTTCGTTAAATTATCCAAAATAACCAAAATTAAATCGGGAACTACAGATGATTGTACATCGTAAACCATTGCTTTTATATCATCTGTGGTGAAATTATCTTTAGGCTTCAATAATTCAACGATTCGTTTGGCACGGTCCTGAGGTAAATAATAACCGGGATATAATACACCAGCTATCGAATCTGGTTGATTATTAGCAGAATAAACGTAGTTCCATGGTGGATTGATAGCTTGAGGATTTTGTGAAAAATCTAAATATTCCAATTGATCATCTTCTCCATTACTCCCATTTAAGATAAACTTTGGGTTGACACTATTTTTACGTGTATATAGTTTAGCAGCTGCAAACCAGGCAATATTATCATTAGCATCGCCATACATTATATTAAGACCCGGTGCATAAATTTTTGACACTCCGTTTTTAAATTCTGAAAGCGAATTAGCATGTGAAATTTCATAGGATACATCTAACATTTCATTATCAATTTTGGTATAGATCCAATCCATAGCAATGGATTTTTCGGTATCTATATTATCCAGAAAATCATTCATAATAGGGCCGTGTTCACCTACTTTAACCTCAAAAATTATATCATCACCATCTTTAACCTTTACAGTTTCTTCTCTTATTTCATATGTCTGATTATCTGATTCTTCATAAAAATCAATATCATCATTTTCAAACATCGTCATTCCGTATGCGTAATTTCTATTATGGCCCAACAGAGGAAAAGGTGTCAAGGCCAAGTTAAAACCATAGATCTCAAAATCAGGAGTTACAATGTGTGATTGATACCAAACAGCAGGTTGAGAAAAACCAATATGAGGATCATTTGCAAATATTACCTTTTTATTTTTAGTTTTTTTAGCACCAATAACCCAACTATTACTGCCAACAAAAGGTGGAATAAGTGTATTTTCCATTATTTTACTCACCGATCCTGAAATATTACTTGCTATGGATTTCTTTCTTTTTGGATTGTGATTATAGATCATAGTTGTTTTTGGTTCACTATCAATACCAAGATCTTTTAAATATTCACTTCCTAAATTATTTTTTAAATTTGTCATCAGCGGATCTGTAATATGCGCCTTGGCAAAACCGAAACTCATATAACCAAATACATTATAAATATCTTTTATTGTATATTTTTCCTTTTCTATTCCAATCAATCTAAATTCTACAGGAGTTGCACCAGTTTCAATAAATTGATTTATACCTTGTAGATAGGCATTTGTCAAAATATAGGACTGCTTTGCTGTATCTAATTTATGAATATTTTTATCGGCAGCTTCGGTTATTCCAAGTCCTAAAAAAAACTTATCAGTTTTTACCAAATCCTCTCCAAATATTTCAGATAATCTACCAGCAGCAATTCTTCGAACCAATTCCATTTGCCACAATCGGTCCTGGGCATGAACATAGCCTAATGCAACATAAGCATCATATTGATTTTGTGCATAAATATGAGGTACACCGACCTTATCAAAATAGACATTTACTTTTTCTTCTAATCCCGACAATTGAAGATTCCCATTATATACAGGTTTATTACTTTGTACATAAAACCAAAAACCAATCGCTATAATTAGCACAATAATTAAAACGGAAACAGCAATTTTTTTTAACATTTATAATTTATTTTTCCCAAATATAATCAAAAAAAAACCTCAATAAAATTGAGGCTTTAAAAATTGCTTTTTAATTAGTAGTAGATTTTAAAATTCTTCTTCACCCTCCCGTATCGGAATCGTTTGCGGTGTAAAATCTTGTCCACCCCAAAGATCACCATTTTCATCTGTTTTACTATAATCGTATGCCCAACGATGAACTTCAGGTATTTCACCGTGCCAGTTACCATGAACATGCTCAATTGGAGCTGTCCATTCTAAAGTATTCCCTTTCCATGGGTTTTGAACAGCTTTTTGTCCCTTTTTTATACTAAAGAAAAAGTTAGCCAAAAATATTAACTGTGCCAGCCCACCAATTAGGGCAAAAACGGTGATTACTTTATTTATATGTAACAGGTCATCAAACATTGGAAATGCAGAGTTACTGTAGTATCGACGTGGTAATCCCGCCAATCCAATAAAGTGCATTGGGAAGAAAACACCATAAGCTGAGATTGCTGTGATCCAGAAATGTAAATATCCCATATCTTTATTCATCATTCTACGGTACATTTTAGGGAACCAATGATATACTCCGGCAAACATGCCGAACAAAGCAGAAATACCCATTACCAAGTGAAAATGAGCTACCACGAACATGGTATCGTGTACATTAATATCTAATGCACTATCACCCAAAATCAATCCTGTTAATCCTCCGGTAATAAAAGTTGAGACCATTCCTATTGAAAATAACATGGCCGGATTCAATTGTAAATTACCTTTCCATAATGTGGTAATATAATTAAAGGCTTTAACAGCTGATGGAATCGCAATCAATAAAGTTGTAAATGTAAATACCGAGCCTAAAAATGGATTCATTCCTGTAACAAACATATGGTGACCCCATACAATTGTTGATAAAAATGCAATGGCCATTATAGATCCGATCATTGCACGATAGCCAAATATCGGTTTACGTGCATTGGTCGAAATAACTTCAGAGGTAATTCCCAATGCAGGTAGTAAAATAATATAAACTTCCGGGTGCCCTAAAAACCAGAATAAGTGTTCAAATAAAATTGGTGAGCCGCCTTTATAATGTAATACTTCTCCTTGTATAAAAATATCCGATAAGTAAAATGAGGTTCCAAAACTTCGATCAAAAATTAATAATAGTGCTGCCGAGAGCAATACCGGAAAGGATACAACACCGATTATAGCTGTGATCAAAAATGCCCATATGGTTAATGGTAAGCGGGTCATTTTCATTCCTTTAGTTCTTAAATTAATAATTGTAACAATATAATTTAATGAACCCAATAAAGAAGATGCAATAAATATTGCCATGGAAACCAGCCAAAGCGTCATTCCTAAACCTGAACCCGACATTGCCTGTGGTAATGCGCTTAAAGGTGGATAAATTGTCCAACCTGCAGATGCCATTCCAGTATGAACAAAAATGGAAAGGAACATAATTACACTTGACAAGAAAAACATCCAGTAAGAAAGCATGTTTAAAAAGCCGGATGCCATATCACGAGCTCCAATTTGTAAGGGTATTAATAAATTACTAAATGTTCCGCTTAAACCTGCTGTTAAAACAAAAAATACCATAATGGTACCATGAATAGTAACCAATCCCATATACATATCAGGTGTCATTATTCCTCCTTCACCACCTTTGCCTAAAAAGGCTTCAATAATGGTAAAACTTTGGTCTGGATAAGCCAATTGCAGACGGAATAACATAGACATAAATACACCTATTACACCCATAAACATACCTGTGATAAGGTATTGTTTAGCAATCATTTTATGATCCTGACTAAAAATATATTTGGTTACAAATGTTTCTTTATGATGATGATCTGACATTTTGATAAAAAAGTTTTCTGGTTAGTTCTTTATTATTTGATTACCTGTGCTAATGTTTTTTGTTGTTTTAACCATTCGTTAAAATCAGCTTCCTCTTCTACAATAACTTTCATTTGCATATTATAATGAGAAGACCCACAAATTTTATTACATAATAATAAATAATCAAATTCTACGGGATCTTTTCCTTCTTCTTTTCTAAGTTCATTAATGGCATCAAATTTTTCTTTGGTATCTTCGTACTTTCTCATTTCAACCGTAGTTACCGTTGGAGTAAAACCAAAGGTAGTGGTCATACCAGGTACACAATTTATTTGTGCTCTAAAATGAGGCATATAGGCCGAGTGTAATACATCTTGAGAGCGAAATTTAAAGATCACCTTTCTTCCCTTTGGTAAATGTAATTCACGAACAGGAATATCATCTGCTGAATTTAAATCAGTCATATCAACTCCCATAGTGTTAATCCCCTTGATATAATTTACATGTCCAACACCCAATTGATTATCTTCACCGGCATATCTTGCTTCCCACTGAAATTGCTTTGCATAAACTTCAATTATCAATGGATTTTCTGCATTAGATAGATCCTGAACATTGTTCCATGTCCATAATCCATAAATAATCAATGCCGATAATACTACTGTTGGAGAAACTGTCCACCACATTTCCAATTTATGACTATCAGCATAAAAAGTAGCTTTTCTACCCTTAATACCCCGATATTTGAAAGTAAAAAAGTAAATTAAAAATTGAGTGATAAATTGAACAACAAAAATAAGTGTCATTGTTATAATAAACAATCTATCAATATGTTCACCTTCTAATGATGCCGAAAGCTTAGGTAACAGAACTACACTTCCTCTAAACATCGAGGTCAACATCAAAACATAAATAAATGCTCCTAATCCCAACATTAACCAACCATTAATATTATTTTCTTTTTCAGTTGCAACTTGATCTTTTTTGGTTAAGCCTAATATTTTAAAAAATTGCCAAAAAGCCGTAGCAATTACAATAAAAATAAGAATAAAAAATAGTGCTTTCATCAATATTATATAAGTTAATTAGAAGATTTTTTGTCCGGACAAATATAAAGAAAAATATTAATTTACCTGACTTTTATCATGTTTTACCCTAAATAATTTTTACATGTTTAAAAGAATAAAAAAAGGCTGCCATAATATGACAGCCAATATGTTTTTAATCAATTTTATTTTAGTAGTGATAAATTTCACTTTCTTTCATAAATGGATTTCCTTTAGCATGTAGACTTACCTTGCTCATCGCAGTAAATATAACAAAGATAAACAAGCCTAAAAAGAAAGCCAACGATGCCAATTCGGGTATTCCGATACTCCAACTATCACCAACAGTTGCCGGAGAAATTAACTGGAAAATATCTATATAATGGCCACATAAAATAACAAGTCCGGCCGTTACAACAAACCATGGGATACGCTTAAAATCACTATCCATTAATATCAAAATTGGAAATACAAAATTCATAAATAACATTCCAATAAATGGCAATTGATATGAACCGATCAACCTCGGGAAGAAATAGGCAGTATCTTCAGGAATATTTGCATACCATTGTAACATAAATTGATCAAACCAAAAGTAAGTCCAAAAAATACTAAATCCGAACATATATTTAGCCAGGTCATGTAAGTGACTGTCATTAACAAACGGCAATGCCCCTTTGTGTCTCAAATATATAGTAACCAGAGCTATAACAGTAATTCCAGAAACTAATACACTCGCAAATACATAAAACGAATACAATTGGCTGTACCAATGCGGATCCAATGACATTAGCCAGTCAAACGACATAAACAATTCTAATATTCCAAATATTACAATAAATGCTACCGATAAATTAAAGTTTTTCTTATAGATTTTTAAGTCTCCTGTTTCATCCAGGGCAAGTGAATTTCTTCGTAACATCCATCTGAACAAATTGTAAACAAATAAATAAATAAAACTTCTTATCAACCAACCCGATGTATTTAACCACCAGCTTTTTCCATCAATTATTGCATCGTAATTTTCGCTTGCCGGATCAATAGTACCTTCAGCCATCCATACATACATATGATTTCCATGTAAACCTGAAAACAACAGGAAAATAAATAATAGTATCGATCCTGGCAATATATAAGCCGTAATACCTTCCATTACTCTAAATAAAACTATGGACCATCCTGCCTGAGCAGCCCATTGAATCGCATAAAAAACCATAACAGTTACGGCTATCATTAAAAAGAAAAATGCCGCAATAAAAAATGCCGCCCAAGGGCGATTTTGCGCTTGGTGTAAAAGATGTTCTAAATGACTTTGTTCTTCGTCGGCACTATGAGATTCAGTTGAAGCATCATTATGAGATGTTGTTGCTGCATGGCCACTTACTTGTTCATCACCATGAGAACTTTGTTCATGTTGCAAAATTTCTTTCACATCTTCGGTGGTTTTTGGAGCGCTAAAAAAACCATACCCCATACCTAATACACCAAGAATCATTAATGCAATTGAAAACGTTTTTAATTTACCTGAAAATGTATACATTTTATATCCTGTATTTATTTTTAATCCTATTTTATTTTAATAAATCAGCTCTTAACTGATCAACGTATTGAACAACTTGCCAACGTTCTTTATCATTTAATTGTGATGCATGAGATCCCATCAAATTTCTACCATACAGAATCACATGATAAATACTACCATCGGTTATTTCTCTGTCTTTATAATTGGGAACTCCCAAAAATTTCTCATTCTCTACTAATGTACCCATTCCATCACCCTTGTCTCCGTGACAAATAGCACAATATATAGTATAAAGATGCTCTCCGTTTTTCAAATTCATATCGTTTATATCGATTGAAGAATGTAAGGAATCTTTGGCCATTTGATATCCATCTTCACTATCCGGATATTCATAAACTACCGTACCTCTTGCTATTGTTCCTTCAACTGGTAATTGTGCACTCAAACCATTTTCAAAATATGGATTATCCGTATAAGTATCATATGGTACGGCAGTATACATGTCTGTTTCAGACATATATTGTATACTTCGTTTTGTTGATTTATCACTATTACATGAATTGAGTAATACTATAAACAATCCTATAAATGCTATCTGTAATAAATTTTTCATTTTAATAATTATTAATTTTATTTCTTAATACCTTATGAATCCTTTTCTACAACTTTAGTTTCAATTGCACCTGTTTGAATTAAAAATTCAGATAGATCTTTTTCGTCACCACTTACCATAACTTCCATTAAAAATTTATCGTCAGTAGTTCTGGGATCCGGATTGGTTGCCTTGACAAACGGACCAATTTTACTGCGCATATAAAAAGTTATTACCATTAAATGTGCTGCGAAGAACACAGTTAATTCAAACATGATAGGCACAAAAGCAGGCATATTTTCAACATAACTAAAACTAGGTTTACCCCCAATATTTTTAGGCCAATCCTCAATCATCATATAATTCATCATCCAGACTGCAAAACCCAAACCTATTAAACCATAAATAAATGAAGTAATGGCTATTCGGGTATTTGCTATACCCATAGCTTTTTCTAAACCATGCACCGGAAAAGGTGTATATATGTCTTCAATATGATGATTGGCTTCCCGAACATCTTTGACCGCCTTTAAAAGCACATCATCATCATCGTATATCGCATGTATAACTTTATTACTCATCTTGTTTTATTTAATCAATTATAAAATTGTATTTTCTATTTGTTATCTCTGGCTCTTTTGAAATTATCACCAGATGATCTCAAAATTGATTTCACTTCGGCTTGTGCTACTACTGGAAAAGTTCTTGCATACAACAAAAACAATACAAAGAAGAAGCCTATTGTTCCAACAAAAATTCCAACATCAACAAAAGTTGGTGAAAATTGGCCCCATGATGATGGTAAATGACCTCTGCTCAAGTTAATTACAATAATATCAAATCGCTCAAACCACATACCTGTATTGATTATCAAAGCCATGATAAATGAAAAAGTGAAACTTCTTCGTAGCTTTTTGAACCATAATAACTGTGGAAAAACTCCATTACATAATATCAATGCCCAAAATGCCCACCAATAAGGCCCTGTTGCAGCTCCAACTGACAGATAGGTAAAATCTTCATAAGAACTTCCTGAATACCATCCAACAAAAAATTCAGACATATAGGCTACCATCACAATACCACCGGTAACCAATATCACTTTATTCATATTTTCAATATGCCCACGTGTAATATAGTCCTCCAAATTAGAAACCTTACGCATAATTATCAATAAGACTTGCACCATTGCAAATCCTGAAAAAACGGCACCTGCAACAAAATAAGGTGGGTAAACTGTACTGTGCCAACCCGGAATAACTGAGGTAGCAAAGTCAAAGGATACTATAGTGTGTACCGAAAGTACTAAAGGTGTTGCCAATCCGGCTAATACCAATGACACTTCTTCAAACCGCTGCCAATCTTTAGCTCTACCTGTCCATCCAAAACTTAACAAACTATAAATTTTCTTTTGGAAAGGTTTGGTCGCTCTATCTCTAATCATTGCAAAATCAGGTAATAAACCTGTGTACCAGAAAACTATGGATACCGATAAATAGGTTGAGATTGCAAATACATCCCATAATAATGGTGAGTTAAAATTGGTCCATAATGATCCGAATTGATTAGGAATAGGCATTGTCCAATAGCCATTCCAAACTCTACCCATGTGTATGATAGGGAATAATCCGGCCTGGAATACCGCAAAAATTGTCATCGCTTCAGCGGAACGGTTAACACCCATTCTCCATTTTTGACGGAACAATAACAATACAGCCGAAATTAAAGTACCGGCATGTCCGATACCAATCCACCAAACAAAGTTAGTGATATCCCAGGCCCAGTTAATTTTGTTGTTCAAACCCCAAACACCAATACCTGTTCCAATTGTATATGCTATGGCTCCAATACCCCACAAAAAGGCAACAAGCGCTACACTAAAAACGGCCCACCACCATTTGTTGGCTTTCCCTTCAATTGGTGCAGCTATATCATTTGAAATGTCATGATAACTTTTATCTCCTAAAATTAATGGATTTCTAATAGGTGCTTCGTAATGAGACATAGTTTTTTTTAATATTAATTTATTCTTTTAATTTTTTATTCTTCAACCAACGAATTTATTAAGCTTCACTGGTATTTTTAACTCTCAATTGATAGAAAACATTTGGTTTTGTACCCACAAAATCCAATAATTTAAAGCTTCTGTCATCTTCACTTAAATGAGCTACTTTACTGGATTCATCATTTACATCACCAAATACCATTGCTCCGGAGGAACAAGCACTTGAACATGCTGTTTCAAATTCTCCGTCTGCAACCGGTCTTCCTTCTTTTTTAGCCACTAAAATGGTAGCTTGTGTTTTCTGTATACACATTGAACATTTTTCCATAACCCCACGTGACCTCACTACTACATCAGGATTTAATACCATTTTACCCAGATCATTATTCATGTTAAAGTCAAACTCATTATTATTGGCATATTTAAACCAATTAAATCTACGTACCCTATAAGGACAGTTATTTGCACAATAACGAGTACCAATACAACGGTTATATGCCATTTGGTTTTGACCTTGACGACCGTGAGAAGTTGCAGCTACTGGGCAAACAGTTTCGCAAGGGGCGTGACTACAGTGCTGACACATAACAGGCTGGAAAGAAACTTCAGGAGCATCAGATGGATGCGTTTGTGCATTGAAAAACTCGCCTGAGCCAAAAATACCTTCTTCTTTACCTTTTTCAACGGTCATATCACTTGAGTAATATCTGTCAATACGCAACCAATGCATATCTCTACTAACTCTTATTTCGTGTTTACCTACAACAGGAACATTATTCTCTGCATGACATGCAATTACACAAGCCGCACAACCTGTACAGGTTGCCAGGTCAATCGACAAATTAAACCTAACTCCAACAGTATCATCAAATTTTTCCCATAAATCAACTTTATCTTGAGTTACTAATTGATGATCTAATGAAAATAAAGGTGCTTGGTTCCATTCTTCTTTCGGTTTTGAAACAAAATCAGCTAAAGTGGTTTCTTTAGTTATATCGCCTTCTCTACCCATGATAGTATGCTGTAATTGTACACAAGCAAATTTATGTTCACCAGCTACTTTTTCAATGCTGACATTTTGAAAAATACCACCCGAAAAAGGGTAGGCATTTACACCAACATTCATGTCATTTTTTAAATCTTTTCTACCATAACCAACAGCTAATGCCACTGACCCTTGTGCTTGACCCGGTTGAATATATACCGGTACATTATTAATGGTAACTCCATTGGCAGTGATATTTACCATATCTCCGTTTAAGGCTCCATTGTCAACTGTCCAGTTCTTTAAGTCAAATTTTTCTGCATCCAAACGAGAAATCAATAAGTAATTATCCCATGATGTTCTGGTAATCGGATCCGGTAACTCTTGCAACCATGGATTATTTGCCTGTTGACCGTCACCTAATCCAATTTTAGTATATACAGATAATTCTAATTCAGATCCTTTTATTTTTGATAAGGCTAAAGCTGCAGAGTTTATATCAATTTCATTAATTGTTATTTCACTTTCTGGTAAAGTAACATTAAATGTACCGTCATGTAACGTTTTATTCCATGAATTACCACCTAAAATATTAGCTTCCCATTGATTTTTTAAATAATCATAATACTCATCATTACTTCCTGTCCATTTTAATAAAGTATCCTGAAACTGACGCGTTTCAAATAATTTATTAATGGTAGGCTGCGTTAAACTGTATTGCCCTTTTTTTATCATTATATCACCCCACGCTTCCAAATAATGAGGAGCAGCAATTACATATTGTGATGCATTTGCAGTTTCATCATTATACATGGTACATGTAAGCGACAATTTAACTTTTTTCAAGGCTTCTGCAAATTCAGCTCCTTTAGGTAGTGTATAAACAGGATTTGTATTGTGCATTATTACTGCACCAATTTTTCCCGCCTTCATATCAGTCAGTAATTGAGCTACTTTAGCATCATTGCCATGGCGTATATTTTTAGTATTTACAACATCAATAACTTCACTTTGGATCGCATTGTTAATTGCTAATACCAGTAGTTGTGCATTTTCATCCTGAATTCCGGTAACAACTACTGCTTTGGTACCGGCTTTTTTGATCTGAGCAGCCGCTATTTGTACAGCATCATTTATTGGAGATGCTTCACGGGTAGATATGCCCTTAACAATTGCCTGATATAACTTTGTTAAAACCAAGGCCTGTTGTGATGGTTTAACAATTATTCGTTTATCAGCGTTTCCACCAGTAAGAGTCATATTAGACTCAAACTGAATATGACGTGACATCTTTCCATTTTTAGGAGCTCTTCCTTTAGCGTAACCAGCTTCAAAATTACCCCCTTGCCAATCTCCTAAAAAATCAGCTCCAACCGAAACAATAACATCTGCTTTAGCGAAATCGTAATCTGGTAAAGCCCGGCTACCAAACATTTTTTCATATGCATTTAAAGCTGCATCTTCCGAAACTGCATCATATATAACATGATCAACATTACCGTAATTTTCAGTAAACTTATCGATCAAGCTCTTTGTAGAAGGACTTGCACAGGTACCTGTTAAGATAACTATTTTCTCTCCTTTTTCTTTTAACTCATTCAATTCGGAAACAACTTCAGTATCTAAGGATTTATAATCAGTGGAAGATCCTTTAGCTAAAGGACCTCTTAATCGGTTATTATCATATAATGAAAGAACAGAAGCTTGCACTCTTGCATTAGTTGTTCCGTTTATCGAATCCTTATTTGGTTCTATTTTAATAGGTCTCCCCTCTCTAACTTTCACCAATATATTGGCAAAATCATGACCATCTGCCATAGTTGTTGCATAATAATCTGCAACACCCGGAGTAACATTATCAGGTTTAATAACGTAAGGAATGGAGTTAATCACCGGACCTTCACAGGCTGCTAAAGAAGCAACCGCCGTTGAAAATCCAACATACTTTAAAAAGTCTCTACGTGTAGTTTCACTAGATTCTAATGATTCCTTATCACCTAAAAATTTATCCGTTGGAATTTCTTCAACAAATTCACTTTTTTGCAGCTTTTCAACAATAGAACTATTTTCGTTTAGTTCTTCAACACTTTTCCAGTATTTCTTGTTAGATGCCATTTATAATTTTTATTTAATGATTGAAAGATTTAAAGATTGTAAAATACTAATATTTAAATCCTTTTAATTTTTTAATTAATTTTAGTAGTGACACTTACCACATTCTTTACCACCTAATTGAGCAATGGTTACTTTTTCAACGTCATACTTCTTAGCGAATTCTTCATGAATTTTTGCATAGTATCCATTTCCTTTTAAGTCAACATTAGTTTCTTCATGACAACTTAGACACCAATTCATTGTTAAAGGTGAATATTGGTACAGCTCATCCATAGTTTCAACAGGACCATGACATTTTTGACAAGCTATTCCAGCAACAGTAACGTGTTGTGAATGATTGTAGTAAACAAAATCAGGTAAATTATGTACCCTTACCCATTTGATTGGTTTTTGTTCGTAGTTTTCTTTATACACTAAATTTTCCGGATCCCATCCAATTGCATCATATATTTTTTGAATTTCTTCATCGTAAAATGCTTTATCCTTATCAGATGTTGTCGGGCCCGTATATTCAGAAATACTTTTATGACAATTCATACAAACATTTACTGTAGGAATGCCTGAAGTTTTACTATGCTTTGCTGATGAATGGCAATATTGACAATCAATTTTATTATCTCCGGAATGAATTTTATGGGAAAAAGCAATTGGCTGAATTGGTTGATAATTCTGATCAATACCTATATCCATTAACGAATCAAATAAAATATATGTCCCTAATAATATTACAAAGATTGTTGCTACTATTTTTAAGAATCCATTTTTACTTATAAAATAAACCCAGGCTACAACTAAAAGAATAGCAAATATAACAACATAACTCATCCATTCTGTCGATCCTTTTGGTTTAGCCAGATTATCTGTTTCTGCTTGGACAGAAGCCACTTTTTTCGCATCACCTACTGTAGTATATGCTATAATTGCTTCAATATCCTCATCAGTCAATTGTGGAAACGAAGTCATAGGCATGCCGTTATACTCATTAAAAATATCAATAGCATCCTGATCACCACTAGCTCTTAAAGCATTATTGTCTTTGATCCATGATTGTAACCATGCAACACTTCTTTTATCAGCCATATGCCCTAAGGCAGGTCCAATTAGTTTTTTATCCAATTTATGACAGGCCGCACAATTGGTATTAAATAATTTTTTACCAATTGCAACTTTTGGATCAACTTCTTGCACTGCTTCAGTAACTGCCTCAACTTCTACAGGCTTATCATCTGTATACGCAATGATGTCATTGATGTCTTGTTCAGAGAATTGCGGGTAAGCAATCATCGGCATACCATTGTATTCATTAAAAATATCTATAGCGTCCTGATCACCACTTGCTCTTAAAGCATTGTTATCTTTTATCCATGATTGTAACCATTCATTACTTCTATTTTCACTTATACCTTTTAAAGGTGGTCCGATCAATTTTTTATCTAATTTATGGCAAGCCGCACAATTGGTATTAAATAATTTTTTTCCGTTTACCGGATCGCCTTGTTGTGCGTATAGACCAGATGTTATTAAAAAAAGGAAAGTAAGGCCGGTTAATAATTTTTTTAATGTATTGCTTTGCATTACAACTCTCATTTGTATTATTATAAGTTATATTTAAAGATGACACTCTAAAGTGTGCAATTGTCAAAATTAATATATTTTATGATTTATATCATCCAATATAAAAAGATTGTGCAAAAGTACATTTTCTTGCTAATAGTCAAAATGTAAATATTATGTTAAAGTTAATTTATATTCATTCTAAATAACAATATATTTGCGCTACTTAAAAACATTCTTTTAGATTTGTAAAAAATTAATACTTATGTTGTTTCCAACTAAAAAAAAGCACCTATTAAGTTATGTCTGTATGGCCTTTATTGCAATATCCGGTTTTGCACAACAAAAAGAAGGGGAAGTAAAAATTGAAACAAGTGCGGGCATTGATAAAATAGTTTCGCAAAAAAAACAATACAATAAATATTCAAAATCGTTAATAGGATATAAAATTCAATTATTTTATGGAAGTGAAAAAGAATCATATGAGATAAAAGATGAATTTAAATTGCTTTTTCCCGACATTTCGACTAAAATAATATTTAGTTCTCCTCAATGGAAAGTACAGGCCGGTAATTACAGGACGAGATTAGAGGCCGATAGTTTGCTTATATCTATTAAAAAAGAATATCCGGCCGCTATTATATTAGCAACCGAAATTGATATTGAATAACAAATAAAGTAAGATACTTTAGTTTAACTTTGATTTATGAATGATAATTTAGATGCATCCAATAAAAATTTCGATTCGGAAGAATTTGAAATAGAGAAAAAATTGCGTCCTCTTTCTTTTGATGATTTTACAGGTCAGGATCAAGTACTTGAAAATTTAAAGATTTTTGTTGAAGCGGCTAATTTGAGGGGTGAAGCTTTAGATCATACTCTTTTTCACGGTCCTCCGGGCTTAGGTAAAACTACTTTAGCACATATACTTGCCAATGAGCTTAATACCAATATAAAAGTTACTTCGGGTCCTGTTCTTGATAAACCTGGAGATTTAGCAGGATTATTAACTAATTTAAGTTCAAGAGATGTTCTTTTTATTGATGAGATTCATAGGTTGAGTCCGGTAATAGAAGAATACCTGTATTCTGCAATGGAGGATTATAAAATTGACATAATGATTGAATCGGGTCCAAATGCCCGAAGCGTTCAGATAAATTTAGAACCCTTCACCTTGATCGGAGCAACAACCCGATCTGGTTTGTTAACAGCTCCTATGAGAGCTAGATTTGGAATTAGCAGCCGCCTTCAATATTATAAAACAGAAGTACTTACCCATATAGTACAAAGAAGCTCTAATATTTTAAATGTTGCTAATTCTATGGAAGCCGCAATTGAAATTGCCGGAAGAAGTAGAGGGACGCCTAGAATTGCTAATGCATTATTGCGAAGGGTTAGAGATTTTGCCCAAATAAAAGGCGATGGTAATATCGATATCAAAATTGCAAAATTCGCATTAAATGCATTACAAGTTGATACACATGGATTAGACGAAATGGATAACAAAATATTATTGACCATAATCGATAAATTCAAAGGTGGCCCGGTAGGCATCAGTACAATTGCCACAGCTGTTGGTGAAAATACCGAGACTATTGAAGAAGTATATGAACCATTTTTAATCCAGGAAGGATTTATTATGCGTACTCCAAGAGGAAGAGAGGTTACTGAACTAGCCTATAAACATTTGGGTAAAACCAAAGACAGATCACAAGGTGAATTGTTTTAAATTATTTCTTTAATATTTTTTTCAAAAAAATTAATTGCTCCTTCAAATTAAAATGACCACATTTATGTATCATTTTGATTTTTATCTTCTTACCTAATTTAGGTTAATAAATTTCGTGAAATATTTCCTATCTTAGCCTTACTAACAACCATTGAGTTTAAAATTTCTAATTATTTTAAATTGACTAATGGATAAAATCAGATTAAAATATACCAATAAGCGAGCACATAATTTGCATTATGTTGCGCTGTTAGTATTGCTATTGTTTACTTTAACAATTTATGGTCAAAATAAAGCAGAAAACAAGAATATAAGAATAAAACACTTTACGCTCGAAGATGGGCTCTCTCAAGTTTCAAATAACGACATTCTACAAGATTCATCCGGATTTGTATGGATTGCATCAGAAGATGGATTAAACAGGTTTGACGGTAAAGAGTTTAAGCATTTTAAATACAGTCAAACAGATTCACTAACTATTTCTGGAAATCAAATAACAAAACTTTTAGAAGATAATACAGGTAAAATTTGGGTGGGAACCCATGGGAATGGTCTGAATTATTACAACCCGGATCTTAACATTTTTCATAGGATAAAACTAAAATTTTCCAGAAATCAAAACGAGTCTATATCCGATTTAACCACCGATAATAGAGGTAACATTTGGGTGGCGTCTAAAGTTTCGGGTCTGCATCGATTGCAAATGGATAAGAATGATCATTTTATTCAAAAAAATTTCCTGACCAAACATCCAATTAGTGCATTGTTTCTTGATCAAAATCAAAGGCTTTGGATAGGCGATTTCAATGGTCATATTTTTGAATTTGACATAACAAATAAAAAGGTACCACTTACTGATCCTACACTTAATATTGGTGGCCAAATACGTGATTTTTATACTACAGATCAACATTTATTGATAGCAAGTGATTTAGGTTTGTATATTTATAATTTACAAAATAAAAATCTTCAACTCTATAAGCTTGAAAAAAAAGGCGAACTTAACATTCTACATATCTCGTCATTTTTAAAAGCAAGTGAATCATCTGTTTGGATTGGAACAGGTAGTGGACTCTTTTTATTTGATTGGAATCGGATGAAAGTCGTCGAAAAAATTCAATATTCCACAAATGAAATAAAAGGGTTGAGTAATAATACTGTATTGTCTTTATTAAGACTCTCTACAGAACAAATACTTGTTGGAACTTCAAATTATCTGAATTTAGTTGATTTTTCAGAAACCTATTTCAAAAATATATCCAAAGATCAAAGAGGTAAACATTTACTCAACGATAATGTTATATTCTCTATTTATAAGGAAGATAAAGATTTGTGGATCGGTACTTCTGATGGCGGACTTAACCTAATTAGAAATGATAAAATTTATTATTTCAAAGAAGATCAAAACGACCCCTCAAGTATTTCAAGTACAGTTGTAAGAGCCATTGTTAAGGATAATAAAAATAACAGACTTTGGTTAGGAACTACCCGTGGGCTTAGTATGATTGATTTAAACACTTTCGATCCGGACAATCCAAAATTCACAGTTTATCATCATGATCCAAATAATCCTAATACGATCAATATGGATTTTTTAAAGGACCTGGTATTGGACAAAAATAATAATATTTGGGGAGCAACCTACGGGCGTGGAATATTTCGGCTTGAAATGTCAAATAAAAATGCAGTAAAAATAACAAGGTTTAAAAATCAAAATGACAATCCAAATTCATTGAAAAATAACACAACCCAATGTATTAGAGTTGATCAAGATAATAATATATGGATTGGCACTCAAGGAGGCTTGACCAAATTAAACTTTAAAGGAAATAACTATAGTCAACCCACTTTTACAAATTATTATAGAAATACCGAATTAAAAAATACGCTATCCCACAATTCGGTATATGATATTTTAATTGACAAAAAAGACAATATCTGGGTGGCTACTCGCAATGGGCTCAACTTGTTCTTAGAAAATAACGAATTTGAATCCTGGACTGAACAAAAACAATTTCCCAATGCGGTAGTTTATAGTATTCAAGATGATGAGAACGGTAATCTTTGGCTTGGAACAAATGATGGAATTGTTAAATTTGATACAAAAAATAAAGAATTTAAACAATTTGGCGTTTCGGATGGAATACAAAGTAAAGAGTTTGATATTCATGCAAAGTTTCGAGACAGTTCCGGTAAGATCTATTTAGGTGGTATTGCAGGAGTTACATATTTTCAACCGATTGACCTGGAAAAAATTGACCAATCCAAACCAATGTACTTTTCACAGTTCCGGGTCAAAGACCTTGTATTGAATACAACCAATTCACCAAAAAATTTATTGAATAAATCTCTATTAAAAACCAAAAATCTAGAGTTTAAACACAATCAATTCCCTTTTTATCTCCAATTTTCATCCATTGATTATCGATGGTTTAAAAATGTTGAATACGCCTATAAATTATTACCAACAGATCAGGAGTGGAATGAACTAACCGATCCTGAAATTCAATTTCTAAATCTGCCGGCCGGATCATATAAATTACAAATAAATGGTTTTTCAAGAGGCAAAGAATGGAATCAAGCTCCGCTGGAAATGAATCTGGTTATACTTCCTCCCTGGTATTTGACCTGGTGGGCGTATCTCATTTATGCAGGTATTGCCATTGCTTTTGCAGACAGGTTTTACCGATTCCAACTATCTAAAAGATTGGCAGTAGCTGAAAGCAATCGACTAAAAGAGGTAAATCATTTAAAAAATGGTTTGTATACCAATATTACACATGAGTTTCGAACTCCACTTACTGTTATTCTCGGAATGGCTGATTCTATAAAATCAAATATTGTAAAAAAACAATTAGATCAGGCCGAACAATCACTTGAAATGATAGAACGAAATGGCAAAAACCTATTACAATTGGTAAATGAATTGCTCGATCTGGCAAAACTTGAAAGCGGAAATATGGAGTTAAATCTAATTCAATCCGATGTCATTCCATTTGTAAAATACTTAAGTGAAAGTTTGCACTCTTTAGCACAGGAAAAGAAAATTAACCTTACGGTTTATTCTGAAATAGATCAATTAATGATGGATTTTGATGCCAATAAACTATCTGCGGTTATTTCAAATGTTCTTTCTAATGCCATAAAATTTACTCCATCAGGAGGAAAAATAATTGTACATCTTAATAAAATTATAAAAAAAGATTCTACTTACCTCAAGACTAAGAAAGAATTCTTTTTGGTAAAAATAGTAGATAATGGTCTCGGTATCTCTGAAAAAGAAATTACAAATATTTTCAATCGTTTCTACCAAGTTGATAATTCCTCTTCCAGACAAAGTGAAGGTGCAGGGATAGGCTTAGCTCTTACCAAAGAATTTGTAGAATTAATGCATGGAACAATTACTGTAAAAAGTACACTTGAAAAAGGAAGTGAGTTTACAATACTTTTTCCTGTAACAAACAACGCACTTCAAGCTAAGGATATTCAAATTCAACAAGAATCACCTTTAATACCTAATACTATAGTTCATGAAACAAATAACCAATCTACAATAAATTCAGAGTTACCACTTACTCTAATCATTGAAGACAATGTAGATGTAGCACATTATTTGAAAACTTGCATGATAGGTAAGTATCAAACAATGCACGCCCTGAACGGGGAAGCAGGCATTGAAATGGCCATTGAAAAATTACCAGATATTATTATCTGCGATGTTATGATGCCGGGAAAAAATGGGTTTGAAGTTTGTTCAATTTTGAAAGCTGACGAACGTACAGACCATATTCCAATTATTATTCTAACGGCTAAAGTAACCATGAAAGATCGAATTACAGGTCTTTCCTGTGGTGCTGATGCCTATTTAACAAAACCATTTGTAAAAGCCGAATTATTTACCAGACTAGATCAATTAGTTTTGCAAAGGAATAAGATGATGCAAAAAATTGAAAATGAAAATTTTAGTCATTTTATCAAAAAACCAGCGGATGATCCGGAAACCAAATTCCTTCAAAAATTAATTAAGATCATTCACAGTGAAATGAATAATCATTCTTTTGGATTAGCTTTCCTTTCACATAAGATGCATTTAAGTGAATCACAAATCTATAGAAAATTGAAAGCCATTACAGGTAAATCGACTGCCGTTTTTATTCGGTTCGTACGATTACAAAAAGCTAAAGAAATGATTCAAACAACAGATAAAACAATATCTGAAATTGCCTATGATGTTGGTTTTAATGACCCTTCCTGGTTTAGCCGCGCTTTTAAGGAAGAATACGGATTTGCACCAAGTGCAATGTCTAAATAATTGGCTTTCTTTATTTTACCCTATTAATTTTATTTTTTTTGCAATAATAGTACATGTGTTTTTCAGCCATGCAAGAATACTTATATGAATTGAAAAATTAATACAAGCGATCAATTAATTATTGTTTTAATATTGATATGTAAATAACTGAAAATTAAAATTTTGAATATCACAAAAAATTAATACTTCATGAAAAAATTAAAAAACTGTCTTAATGCTTTTCTCTTATTTGTTTGTTATTTAACCCTGTTAGGCATTTTCGGATGTCAAAATAGAAAAGCTGAATCAAACCCCAAATTAGCTTCTATAGATTTTTTAAGAGGAGATCTGGCTTTATGCGGGGGAACTGAATTTGGAGATGTAGAATTCTTAACATCATGTAAATATTCAAGCAGAGAAACATTCAATTTGGCAATTTCCTTACTCCACTCCTTTGAATATCAGGAAGCCGAAAAGGCTTTTGTAAAGGTAATTGATGAAGATCCAAATTGCCCTATGGCATATTGGGGAGTACTTATGAGTAATTATCATACAATTTGGTTTGAACCAAGTGAAGAAGTCTTAAAAAAAGGATTAATGATCCTTGAAATTGCTGAAACACTTCCTAAATCTGAAAGAGAAAAGGACTATTTAGATGCCATTGGTATGATCTATAAAGATTGGGATAAAGTAGATCATAAAACAAGAGAAAATAGAATGGAAAAGAAAATGGAAAGTAATTACCTGAAGTATAAGGACGACACTGAAGCTGCAATTTTCTATGCCTTGGCGCTTAAGTCTACAGCTGATAATACCGATTTAAACCATGTTAATGAAAGAAAAGCAGGGAAAATATTAGAATCCATTTTCCCTGACCAACCAAATCATCCAGGTATTGCACATTATATTATTCATAATTATGATAATCCTGAACTGGCTCCAATGGCTTTAACAACAGCGAGAAAATATGCAGAAATCGCTCCATCATCTGCACATGCCTTACACATGCCTTCACATATATTTACCAGACTTGGGCTTTGGGATGAATCAATAAACTCTAATGTATATTCTGCCTCAGCGGCCCAATGCTATGCACAGGAGGTTGAAATGCATGGGGTCTGGGCCAACGAAATTCATGCTATGGATTATTTAGTTTATGCATATTTACAAAAAGGCGATAATTTAAATGCCATTGAACAGAACAATTATTTAAAAACCATATACGATATTAATCCTCATAACTTACCGGCAATAAGTTATCCTTTTGCTGCAATACCGGTAAGAATAGCTTTAGAAAACAAACAATGGTCAGACGCAGCAGAACTAGAACTTCATGCTTCTGAAGTAGAATGGCAACAGTTTCCATGGCAAAAGTCAATACATCATTTTGCACGTGCACTTGGTGCTGCGCATACTAAAGACTTTGATTCAGCAAATAAAGAAATCGATATTCTAAAAACTTTAAGAAATAAACTAATAAATAAAAAAGAGAAATATTACGCCAATCAGGTCATGATTGAGATCAAATCTGCAGAGGCCTGGCTAAATTTTTCAAAAGGAGATCAAAAAGAGGCTCTTTCTCTAATGCAGGAAGCTGCAAACATGGAGGATAGTACACAAAAGCACGGTGTAACTCCAGGCGAAGTATTACCTGCAAGAGAGCTGTTAGGTGATATGTTATTGGCAATGAATAAGCCAAAGGAAGCATTGAATGCTTACGAATTGAATTTAAAAGGACGCCCGAATAGATTTAACAGTATTTACGGAGCGGCTATCGCCTCGAAAGAAATTGGTGACAATAAAAAAGCAAATATATATTTCGCAGAATTAATAAAACTAACAGAAGGATCAAAAAGCAACCGACCTGAAATCGAAGAAGCTAAAGATCATTTAAACAGTTAAAAGCATTTCATATAAACTAATACTAAACATAAATATTATGGAATTAATGGAATTAAACGAAACGAAACTGCATGATTTATTAGGTAAAGTGGTAACTGAAATGGGAGCTGCTGCCAACGGACCTTTAATCTCATCTTAGAAGCCAGACCATAGAAACATGTCCTATTAATAAAAAAACAAATTAATCCAATTTAAAAATACAATATTATGAACTTTTCAAAAAAAAATCAGGAACATAAAAACATAAATAAATTTTTTATGAGCAAATCCATTAAGATATTACTAATAATACTTATCACAGTATTTTATTCATCAACTCTATTTTCACAAAACAGTATGGAAAGTGATAAATCGGTTGAAGACAAAACCATGAAAACTTATGTAATAGAAAGAGAGATTCCAAAGGCCGGTGAATTTACTACTGAAGAACTTGTTACAATTGCCAAAACATCGTGTGGTGTACTTGATGAAATGGGTCCAAAAATTGAATGGTTACACAGTTATGTTACTGAAGATAAGATCTATTGTATTTATCGTGCACAAAGTAAGGAAATTATTAGAGAACACGCTGCAAAAGGTAAGTTCCCAGCCAATTCAATAAGTGAATTGTCAACAATTATAAGTCCGGAGACAGCAAAATTATAAAAACGAAATCCAATTTGAAATCCTAAAACTCTAATTAGTAGTATTTTTTATATATTTTAATTGTCTAAATAGAAATTTGTATTTTAGCATTTAACAATCTGCTTCCATTCAATTGGAATGTATTTAGATTTAGCATATGAATTTAAAGATCAAATCTAATTCTAAATCAATAAAAACCGAAGCTTTACGCCTCGGTTTTTTTTCTTGTGGCATATCTAAAGCAGAATTCCTGGAAGAAGAAGCACCAAGATTAGAAAAATGGCTCAAAAATGATTTTCACGGTAAAATGCAATACATGGAAAATCATTTTGATAAACGTTTGGATCCGAGATTATTGGTTGATGGAGCCAAATCTGTAATTTCATTAACCTTTAATTATTACCCCGAAAAACAACAAATAAATGACACCTATAAACTGGCAAAATACGCTTATGGTGAAGATTACCATTTTGTGGTAAAATCTAAACTAAAAGATCTGTACAATTTTATTTTGGAAGAAATAGGTGAGATCAACGGGAGGGTATTTGTTGATTCTGCTCCTGTTTTAGAACGTGCCTGGGCTGAAAAAGCCGGTTTGGGTTGGAACGGGAAACATTCCTTACTCATTCAAAAGGATTCGGGCTCATTTTTCTTTTTAGCAGAATTAATTATCGATTTAGACCTGGAATATGACCAAGCCTTCCAAACAGACCATTGTGGTACCTGTTCCAAATGTATCGATGCCTGCCCAACTGAAGCCATTCTGCCTAATAACACTGTTGATGGTAGCAAATGTATCTCTTATTTTACCATTGAATTGAAAGAGGAGCTTCCGATTAATTTTAAAGATAAATTTGATGATTGGATGTTTGGTTGTGATATTTGTCAGGATGTTTGTCCATGGAACAGGTTTTCTTTACCTCATCGAGAACCAAAATTTGATCCCCACCCTGATCTGTTGCAAATGACCAAAAATGATTGGGAAGAAATTACCGATGAAGTATTTAAAAATATCTTTAAAAAATCTGCTGTAAAGCGCACTAAATATTCAGGTTTACAACGTAACATAGGTTTCATAAAAAACTGATTTTTGTTATAAATCATCTTATCAATTAACTTATCTTTGTAAATTCATTTTCTCAAAAAAAAATAATGGCTTCAAAAATAAAAAAAATAGATGCTTTGCAGTATCATGAGTTTCCCACTCCGGGAAAAATTCAAGTAATTCCAACAAAAAAACACAATACGCAACGTGATCTATCATTGGCATATTCACCCGGTGTTGCAGAACCATGTTTGGAAATAGCCAAAAATGAAGATGATGTTTATAAATACACTGCCAAAAGTAACCTGGTTGCAGTTATTACCAATGGTACAGCAGTTTTAGGTCTTGGTGATATCGGTGCATTAGCTTCAAAGCCGGTTATGGAAGGAAAAGCTTTGCTCTTTAAAATATTTGCTGATATTGATGTTTTTGATATAGAAGTAGATGCAACTGACGTGGATAAATTTGTAGAAACAGTTAAAGCGATTTCTCCCACTTTTGGTGGAATTAATTTGGAAGACATCAAAGCGCCCGAAGCCTTTGAAATTGAACGCAGGTTAAAGGAAGAACTTAATATTCCGGTTATGCATGATGATCAGCATGGAACTGCTATTATTTCAACCGCTGCTTTAAAAAATGCCCTTGAAATAGCAGGGAAAAAAGCTGAAAAAGTTCAGGTTGTTGTAAATGGTGCAGGTGCGGCGGCTATTTCTTGTACACGATTGTATAAAAAGCTCGGCGTTAAAAGCAAAAATATCGTAATGTGCGATAGCAAAGGTGTTATCCGTAAAGACAGAGGCAATTTAAGTATACAAAAATCCGAATTCGCTACAGATAAAGATTTACTTACATTGGATGATGCGATGATCAATGCTGATGTTTTTATAGGCTTATCAAAGGGCAATGTTGTAAGTCCTTCTATGATAAAATCAATGGCTAAGAATCCAATTGTCTTTGCGATGGCAAATCCTGATCCTGAAATTGCATATAATCTAGCCATAAAAACTAGAAAAGACATTATTATGGCTACTGGTCGATCAGATCATCCTAATCAGGTTAATAATGTTTTGGGGTTCCCGTTTATATTCAGGGGGGCCTTGGATGTAAGAGCTACTAAAATAAATGAAGAAATGAAAATGGCTGCGGTTCTTGCTTTAGCAAATTTAACCAAAGAGATTGTGCCTGAGCAAGTGAATATCACGTACAATAAAAAGAGCATATCATTTGGCAAGGATTATATTATCCCTAAACCTTTTGATATACGCTTAATTACTGAAATCCCTCCGGCAGTTGCAAAAGCAGCAATGGAATCAGGAGTTGCCCGAATTCCGATTAAAAACTGGGAAACTTATAAAGAAAGTTTAGAAGAAAGATTGGGAACAGGCAATAAATTAATGCGTTTGGTAACCAGTCGCGCTAAATCTGATCCGAAAAAAGTAATTTTTGCCGAGGCCGACCAGATAAATGTTTTAAAAGCCGCGCAAATAACCTGGGAAGAAGGGATTGCAAAACCTATTTTATTAGGTAATAAAGTGGCTATTAAAAGGTTGATGAAAGAGATACAATTTGATGCTAAGGTCCAAATTATTGACCCTAAATCGGGTGTTGAAGAAAAACGAAGAAACAATTTTGCAGAAATATATTGGAATAAAAAACAACGCAATGGAATTACCTTATTAGAAGCACAAAAATGGATGCGGGAACGGAACTATTTTGCTGCTATGATGGTTAATCAAAATCAGGCCGATGCCTTAGTTACGGGATATACCAGAAGCTATCCAACAGTTGCAAAGCCAATGATCGACTTAATTGGGAAAATTAAAGGAATTAAAAAAATAGCTGCAACAAATTTAATGCTTACTGAAAGGGGGCCTTTATTTTTATCAGATACAGCAATGAATATTAATCCTAATGCAAAAGAGCTGACGGAAATTGCAAGAATGACCAATAAAACAATGAAGTTATTTGGGTTAACACCGAATCTGGCCATGGTATCCTTTTCAAATTTTGGTTCTACCAAATCAGAGTCTACAAAAAAAATTGGTGAAGCAATTTCTTACCTGCATAAATTTTTCCCTGAAATCAATATTGATGGTGAATTACAGGCAGACTTTGCGTTGAATAGTGAAATGCGAACTGAAAAATTTCCATTTTCAAAATTGGAAGGAAAAAAAGTGAATGGATTAATTTATCCTAACCTAGAATCGGCAAATATCAGTTATAAATTATTGAAAGAATTAAATAAAGCGGATTCTGTTGGTCCGATAATTATGGGGCTCAGTAAACCTGTTCATTTAATTCAATTGGGAGCAAGTGTTGATGAAATTGTAAACATGGTTTGTATAGCTGTTGTAGATGCACAAGAAAGAAAAAAAAGCAAGCAATAAAATCATTACATTTGGGTCTCTTATTTAATAAATTTTATGATAACACATGTCAACGGAAAATTAATTGAAAAAAATCCAAATAATGTAATTATTGAATGTAATGGATTGGGTTATATTTTAACGATTTCTTTACAAACTTTTTCTAACATACCCGATCAAGAAAATATTTTGCTTTATACGCATTTAGCTATTCGTGAAGATGCTCATATACTTTACGGTTTTATAAATAAAACTGAAAGAGAAATTTTTAAATTATTGATCTCTGTTTCAGGTGTTGGTCCAAGTACGGCAATTACGATGTTATCATCAATGACTTCACAAGAGATACAACATGCAATAGCTTCTGAAGATGTTGAAAAAATCAAATCAGTCAAAGGGATTGGGATAAAAACTGCCCAAAGGGTAATTGTTGATTTACAGGATAAAATATTAAAAATTTATGGTATTTCTGAAGATTTATCTGTTTCAAACAATACTATTAAAATTGAAGCGTTATCAGCATTAGAAGTCTTAGGATTCTCGAGAAAAAAAGTAGAAAAAATCATACAAGTTATTTTACAAGATTCTCCAAAAATAAGTTTGGAAGAACTCATAAAAAAGGCGCTTAAAAACTTGTAAAAATTTGGTTAGAAAAAAGCAATTTAAATATAATCTCCCTATTATATTAATTGTACTTTTATTTAGTACATATTTTGTTTCGGCTCAAATAAATCCCAACAACAATCAAGTAAGTTCAAGCATATCAGATACTTCCATTCAAAAAGATACTATTCAACCCTTACCCTACTCCTTTAAAAGTTCGCAAAATGGCAGTCTTTTTTTAAATGATAATAGCGAATTAGAAATCATTTACGACCCGGAAACAGGAAATTATATATTATATGAAAAGATAGGTGATTATTATATAAAACACCCTACTCATATGACTCCGGATGAATATAAAGATTATCGCTTACAACGCGATATGTTAGAATATTCAAAAACAAAATTAAATGCTATAAGTGGTAGAACCAAGGGTAGTGAAGATGCTCAAAAAAATTTATTGCCAACCTATTATGTAAATTCCAGTTTTTTTGAAAGTATTTTTGGCGGTAACAGTATTGATGTGAACGTGCAGGGATCGATTCTAATTAAAATGGGATTGATTTATCAAAAAGTAGAAAATCCGCAATTATCAGAGAAGAACAGGCAAAGTACCACCTTTGATTTTGACCAGGAGATCAATGCAAGTCTGAATGCAAAAATTGGAAACCGATTAAGAGTGATCGCTAATTTTGATACCCAGTCGACCTTCAATTTTCAGAATATGGTCAAATTGGAATATACCCCAACTGAAGATGATATAATTAGAAAAATTGAAATAGGTAATGTTTCTATGCCAATAAGGAATTCATTGGTAAGCGGAGCGCAAAACTTATTTGGGGCAAAAACCGAATTACAATTTGGAAAAACTACCATTACCGGAATTTTTTCTCAGCAACGCTCTCAAACGAGATCTGTTTCGGCATTGGGTGGATCGATATTAAACGAATTTGATTTTAAAGTAAGTGATTACGATGATAACAGGCACTTTTTTATAGCACAAGCTTTTAGGGATAAATACAATGATGCACTTATTAACTTCCCATTGATCAATAGTTCTATCAACATTACTCGTATTGAAATATGGATAACAAACAGAAATGCAACAACTCAGGGTACTAGAAATATAGTTGCTCTTGCCGATTTAGGTGAAAATGATCCTACTAATATTGGCCCGGCAAATGTGATCCCATTTCCGGGAGAACAAGATCCATCAAATACCGCGAATAATTTAAATGATTTACTAACGTTAAATGGTCCTATTCGCAAAATATCAACTGTTGGCCAGGCATTAGCTCCCTATAATATGTCACAGGGTAGGGATTACACTATTTTAGAGAACTCTATTAAATTGATCCAAGGAGTTGACTTTACAATGAATGCGCAACTTGGTTTTATAACTTTGAACAGAAGGCTGGCTGAAAGTGATGTTCTGGCAGTTGCCTATGAATATACCGATGGAACCAATGTGTATAAAGTTGGTGAATTAACCGATGACGGAGTAATAGCACCCGACAATCTTGTCTTAAAAATGTTACGAAGCGAAATTATCATTGCAAATATTCCAATGTTTGATCTGATGTTAAAAAATGTTTATGTAATTCCCGGCGCTTTCCAACTACAAAAAGATGGTTTTAGATTGGAACTATTGTATAATGATGACAGCACCGGCGAACCAGTGAATATATTGCAAAACGCGCAAACTCCAGGAGTTAATGAAAAAACAATTTTAAATTTATTGCGATTAGATCGATTAGATCAGAATGATAATGTAATGCCAGAAGGTGATGGCTTTTTTGACTATGTAGAAGGTATTACTATTGACTCTCCCAAAGGCTATTTTATTTTCCCAACGGTTGAACCATTTGGTGAATACTTAGATAATTTATTAATACCTCAAGATGATATATTTGTGTTCAATGAATTGTATGACCGTACGCAATCTGAGGCACAAAATGATTTTCAACAAAAGGATAAGTACCTTATTAAAGGGTATTTTAAATCAGAAGGAAAAAGTGGCATTCCATTAGGTGCTTTTAATGTTCCCAAAGGTTCTGTCACTGTAACCACAGGCGGTAGAGAGTTAATTGAAGGTGTTGATTATGTTGTTGATTATAATATTGGCAATGTTCAAATAATAAATCCTGCATTGATCTCATCTAATGCACCAATTCAAGTCAACGTTGAAAACAATATTGGTTTTAATCAACAACGTCGCAGATATATGGGCTTTGATGTTTTACATATATTCAATGAAAAATTAGCAGTTGGAGGAAACATCATCAATTTAAATGAAAAACCTCTTACTCAAAAAGCTCAGTTTGGTTCAGAGCCTGTTAACAATACTATTTTTGGTGCCTATTTAACTTACAGAACCGAGGTACCGAAATTTACAAAATGGGTAAATAAATTACCGAATATTGATACTGATGTTGAATCATCAGTGTCCATCAGGGCAGAAGTTGCACATCTTAGACCCGGTACACCGAGTGGTATTGATCTAGAAGGATCAGCTACATCATATATTGATGATTTTGAAGGTGCTCAAATTCCATTAGACGTAAAAGCGCCTAAACAATGGTTCCTGGCCAGTACTCCACAAGGTCTTTCAGGTGATCTGGATTTTAATAATGGTAATTTAGCACCTGGCTTACCGAATGAGTTGAGAACAGGTGCAAAGCGCTCTAAATTATCCTGGTATAATATTGATCAAATTTTTTACGGCTCATCCCTTAAACCTGTTAATATTGACAGTGATGAACTGTCAAGAGCTGAAGTAAGACAAATAAATTTTAGTGAATTATTCCCTCAAGTTGATTTGGATATCACCCAATCAACAATTATCAGAACACTTGATTTATCATATTACCCAGAAGAAAGGGGGGCATATAATTATGATGATAGTTTCAATAACGAAGGAAAATATAGTAACCCGGAAGACAGATGGGCAGGAATAACCAGAGCCTTGACAACAACGAATTTTCAACAGGCCAATATTGAATATGTTCAATTTTGGTTGATGGATCCATATGAGAATTATTCTATAACACCTGAAGAAGGCGGACCTGCGGTTCCTCCTACCGATATTGATTTTAAAGGTGAATTATATTTCCATTTTGGGAGTATCTCAGAAGATATTTTAAAAGATGACCGGAAAATGTTTGAAAACGGATTACCTGAAGACGGAATTCAAATCCCGGGAGATAATGTGGATATCACACCTTGGTCGTCTATTCCAAAAAATCAATCCTTGCTATATGCTTTTACAGAAAATGATGATGACAGAATAAATCAGGATCTGGGCTTGGACGGGATCAGGGATGAGGATGAAGGTCTAAAATATGGTGCAGTTTTTGGGGAAGATGCCTCGGCCGATAATTTTCATTATTTCAGAGGGTCGGATCTTGATGCAGAAGATGCTACCATATTAACAAGGTATAAAGAATTTAGTCAAACTGAAGGAAATTCGCCTACTGTAAACAATTCAACAGAAAGCTTTCCAACCTCATCTACGTCATTTCCTGATGTTGAAGACATCAATAAGGATCAAACGATGAGTGCTGTTGAAAATTACTACCAATACAAAGTATCGCTAAACAAACAAGATCTGGTAGTGGGTCAGAATTTTATTGTAGACTCCAGAACCTCAACCGTGAATTTAGTAAATAACACTACGCAAACAGCAACCTGGTATCAATTTAGAATACCAATTACCACTCCTGAAGACCCTAATAATATTATCAATAATATTTCGGGATTTACTTCCATTCGTTTTATGCGAATGTTTTTAACCAAATTCAAGATCCCTGTAGTTTTGCGTTTTGGTGAATTACAATTGGTTCGTGGTGATTGGCGAAGATATTCTAAAACATTAAATGATGCGATTCAGCCACCACAAGAATTACCACCTGCTGAAAATCAGAATTTTGAAGTTGGTGTAGTCAATATCGAGGAAAATGAAGACAGACAACCAATACCATATGTATTACCTCCGGGAATAAAGCGCGAACGATTACAAGGAACAACAACTATTCAACAGCAAAATGAACAATCCTTGTCAGTTAAATTAACTGATTTAAAACCAGGGGATATCAGAGCGGTTTTCAAAAATACTACTTTTGATATTAGAATGTTCAAGCAGTTAAAAATGTTTATTCATGCTGAAAGTATACTAGGGAATATAGAAGTAAAAGATGATGAATTATTAGGGATAATCCGATTAGGCAGTGATACTGATGATAATTATTATCAAATAGAAGTGCCCTTAAAGATAACAGATTTTAGTGCTATCACTGATGAAGATATTTGGCCTGAAGCAAACAATATCGATGCAAGCATTGAAGATTTCGGACAATTAAAATTAAGCCGGTTAGAAATAGGAGGACCGGTTAATGAATTATTTCCTCAACCGGTTCCCGGTGAGCCAGTAGAATATAGGATCCGAATTAAGGGAAATCCGAATCTTTCCAATATTCAAACCATAATGTTAGGAGTAAAAAATATATCAGTTTCTCCAAAAAGTATGGAGTTATGGTTTAATGAACTTCGTGTATCTGATTTTGACAATAAAGCCAGTTGGGCTGCCATTGTTAATGCTGATGCAAATTTTGCGGATTTTGCTGATATTTCATTAACAGGAAGTATGCATACCATTGGTTTCGGATCATTAGATCAAAGTGTTAATGAAAGAAGTCAGGATGAATTAAAACAATATGGTTTAGTTTCAAATATTGATATTGGACAATTATTTCCAAAGAGAGCAAGTTTAAGCATCCCTGTTAACTTTAGCTTTGGTGAAGAATTTAGAGACCCTAAATTCGATCCTCAATTTCAAGATGTACTTTTTGAAAATGGTAATACTAATAGTGATTTAGCTCGGGATTATACACAAAGAAAAAGTTTAAATTTTATTAATGTTCGAAAAAATAAAAGTCAATTCAACAGAAAGCCTCATTTTTATGATGTAGAAAACCTTTCTCTTTCCTATCTTTTTAATGAAATTTATCATAGAGATTATAATATTCAAAAATTTATTGATCAAAAATTAAGAGCATCTGTAAATTATAACTATAGTTTTCAACCTAAAATTATTGAACCTTTTAAAAGCTGGGGATTGATTAGTGATAAAGCTTATTTGCAGTTTATAAAAGATTTTAATATAAATTTATTGCCCAGTTCGTTCTCTTTAAATTCAAATATAATCAGGTCGTATAACGAACAATTATCAAGATCATTAGTAGAAGGATTACCAGACTTGCCCGTTTTAAAACAAAGAGATTATGCATTTGATTGGGATTACTTGGTAGCATATAATATTACAAAATCAATACAATTTACCTTTAGAGCACTGAATAATTATGTTTACGATCAATTTGAGGGTAGCGAAGATATTCAACTTTATGACAATCTTTTTCGTATTGGCAGACCAGAACATTATCATCAAACTTTTAATATGACCTATAAGATTCCGTTTGAAAAATTCCCAATTCTGAGTTTTATCAACGGAACCTATAGTTATACAGCTGATTATGATTGGCAGGCTCCTTCTTATTCTAACATCGATAATGTTGGAAATACAATTCAAAATGCCAATACTCATAATTTTACGGCAGACATGAATATGGATAGATTTTATAACCAAATTGGTTTAAACAAATTATTCACCAAAACGAAAACTACTAAAGTTACGGAAGATGTTAAAACAGGAGTAAAAACTAAAACAAAAAAAAGCCTTTCTACAGGACAAAAAATTGGTCAAGTAGGTATTGATATTTTAACTTCTGTAAAAAATATACGCATGTCCTATTCGGAAAATAACGGAACATTTTTACCCGGATATATCCCTGAATTTGGGTTTTTAGGTCTTAGTGATTTTTCGGGTAGTTTATCTCCAACTTTTGGATTTGTATTTGGAAGTCAGGCAAACATTTTAAATAAAGCCTTAGAAAATGGATGGTTACTTTCAAGGGATATAAATGATAATTTTTATTCTAAAAATTTTAGCAAATCCCATTTTGATAAATTTGATTATTCTGTCAATATAAAATTAACCCGCAACTTAGACATAGAACTATTTGGTAACAGAACTTTTACCGAAAGTTTTACACAGCAATTAGATGTGATCAACGGTGTTTTTAATGAAGCACCCAAAAATGGTATTGGGAACTTTAGTATATCTCATATAATGTTAGGATCATCTTTTAGTAACAATGATAAACTTTTTCAAAACTTTAAAGACAATAGGGCAATTATTTCACAAAGACTGGCAAATGAAACCGCTGGCAACATTGACGGATTTGGCAGTACTGATCAAGATGTGGTACTACCTGCTTTTTTATCAGCTTATTCTGGTAAAAGTGCAAACTCAATTGAATTATCTGCTTTTAGAAACACACCTATTCCAAATTGGAGAATTTCCTATAAAGGCCTGATGTCAATACCTTGGGTGAGAAGTAATTTTAGGAGTTTAACTCTTGAACACAGTTACCGATCCATTTATTCAATTTTATCCTTTACCAACAATTTAAAATTTGATAAGGATAATCCTTTTCCTGACAACTTAGATGACAGAGATCTTGCGGGAAATTATCATCCCAAAAAGCTATACAATGGTGTAAATCTTATAGAAGAATTTTCACCTTTAATTAGAGTTGACATGAAATTGAAAAATTCGTTTTCACTAAGAGCAGCTTACAATAAAGATAAAGCTTTAAATTTAAATTTTAATAATAATACTATCACCGAAGTATCTGGAAATGAAATAGTATTGGGTTTGGGATATAGAGTTAAAAATGTAAGAATGAAATTCAAATCCGGCACTAGTACAACTACATTTCAGGGTGATATAAATATTAAAGCTGATCTTGGAATCAGAGATAACCTAACTGTAATTAGAGCCTTTGGATTAACAGACGATATTGACAATGATCAAATCACAGGAGGCCAAAATTTAATCTCCTTTAAATTCTTAGCCGATTATTCATTGAATAAAAATTTGCTCGCTTCCTTTTTCTTTGATTATAATAATTCTAAATTTGCAATATCAACAACTTATCCCCGAACATCAATTAATGGAGGAATTAGTATAAGATATATAATAGGTAATTAACTAAAATTTTATTTATAATGAACATACCTGCAGATTTAAAATACACTAAAGATCACGAATGGATCAAAATTGAAAACGATATCGCAACTGTTGGAATTACTGAATTTGCACAAGGTGAACTTGGCGATATTGTATATATTGATGTTGAAACCGTTGACGAATCAATTGATAAAGATGAAGTTTTTGGAAGTGTTGAAGCCGTTAAAACAGTTTCAGATTTATTTATGCCTTTGAGTGGTGAAATAATTGAATTTAATGAAGGATTGGAAGATACACCGGAAACAGTTAATTCAGATCCTTATGGAGATGGATGGATGATAAAAATCAAATTGTCAAATAAATCAGAATTAGATAGCCTTTTAGATGCTGCAACGTATAAAGAAGTTATTGGAACATAATGCACTATTAATTGCAATTTTTACAACAATTACTATCGCTATATTGAGCTTAAGTGCTTTACCAAAATTAAATTTGGGATTTAATATAAAATCAGGTGATAAGTATTTGCATGCATTTGCGTATTTTACATTGAGTATTATTTGGTATTTCGTACTACGAGAAAAGCTGCAAAAAACCAGTATTAAAATCATTGTTATATTGTCACTAATAATGTATGGCATTGTTCTTGAGGCATTACAAAATGGATTTACTGATTATAGAACAGCTGATTTTTATGATGTAATTGCTAATACTGTAGGTGTTATCATTGCGACACTTTTATTTAATAATATTATTAAATTGTATAATACAATTTAAAAAAATACTTGTTTTTTTGCTAATTTATTCATTAAATTAGCACTTTATAAAATTTTTATAGAATATGGAAGCTAAAAAAAACCCAAAAGCAAATCTTGAGAAACACAATAAACAATTTATGTTGTTAGGCTTAGCCCTGGCCTTAATAATTATTTATATAGGTATAGAATGGAAAACATTCGAACGTAATATAGGTGATTTAGGTATGGCTAATACTGAATTAGAAGATGAAATCGATATACCGATTACGGAAAGAATTCAGGAAATAAAACCTCCTCCACCTCCACCTCCGGCACCAGAAAAAATTGAGATCGTAGAAGATGAATCAGAAATTGAAGAAACTGTTCTTGAGTCAACAGAGACCGATGAATCCGAAGCAGTAGAAGTTGAAGAAATTGTTGAAATTGTTGAAGAAGAAGAAATTGTTGATGATGTTCCTTTTGCTATTATTGAAAATGTGCCTGTATATCCAGGTTGTAAGGGAACAAATGAGCAGAAAAAAAAGTGTATGGTTGAAAAAATCACCAAACATGTTGGTCGTAAATATAACACAGGCTTAGCCGGTGATTTAGGTTTAAGCCCTGGTAAAAAAAGAGTATATGTTCAATTTAAAATTGATAAAACCGGTAATATAGTTGATGTAAGAGCCAGAGGACCACACAAGCGTTTAGAAAAAGAGGCGATTAGAGTTGTATCATTATTACCAAAAATGGAACCAGGCAAACAACGTGGACGCCCGGTAGGTGTTAAATACACATTGCCTATTACACTGGTAGTTGAATAATTTCAGATTAAAAATATTAAAAAAAAACCGTCGTTCGACGGTTTTTTTTTGTTCAAAATCCTAATGATAAATATCATTGTTTATAGATTTTTTAAATAATAACTTAGAGTAATTATTTAAATACTTTGGTTATGATCGTTAAAAAAAATAAAAATGCCAGACTATTACCATACAGTAAAATATTTTTTCAACTTGGATTAGCCTTGGCTTTAATAATAATATATTTATTACTTGAATGGAAAACAGTTGATAGATATATAAGCGAATTGGATAGTGTCAATTCCCAAACTGAAGAATTTCTGGATATTCCAGTTACAGAGCGGTTGCTTGAAGTAAAACCACCACCACCACCACCACCAGCACCAGAGAGGATTGAAATAGTGGCTGATGAAATGGAAATTATAGAAACAGTATTAGAATCAACAGAAACAGATGAATCTGAATTTGTTGCTGTTGAAGAATATGAAGAAATAGAAGAAATAATTGAAGAAGAAGAGGTTGAAAAAGATATTCCTTTTGCGATTATTGAAGAAGCGCCTGTTTTCCCCGGCTGTACCGGTAGCAAATTAGAGAAAAAAGCATGCCTGCAAGAAAAAATTAAGAATCATGTAAATAAACATTTTAAAACAAGTCTTGCACAAGACTTGGGTTTAAGAGTGGGAAAGAAAAAAGTATATGTAATTTTCACAATAGATAAAAATGGTAACATTACAAACGTCAAAGCTCGTGGGCCACATTCAAGATTAGAAAAAGAAGCTATTCGGGTAATCAATCTATTACCAAAGATGGAACCTGGAAGGCAACGTACAAGACCGGTTAGGGTTTCATATACTTTACCAATTACCCTGGTAGTTATAGCGCCTTAATCTTTATCAGATATTTTACAAATTAACTTCGATTAGAATAATTTTAATTGTTGCATACGTTTATTCTTAAACGATGACAATCAAATTATACAATTTAGCTCCGATCTTTTTACTTAAACCCGTTTACTTTATCCTTTTTTCGTAAATTTGAAGCTCTAATAAAAATAAATGATTCCAAGTTTAAATAATCTTCCAACCTATGACACGGTTGGTGTAAATGAAAGAGTTGATAAATTTTGTAAGCGAAGTATTAAAAAATCATCAAAAATTGAAGGCCTGAAATTAGCTCTTAGCATGATTGATCTTACTACCCTAGAAGGTAAAGATACGCAAGGTAAGGTTCAACAATTATGTTATAAGGCTATGCACCCGCATGATTCTTTAAAAAACATTCCTACAGTTGCAGCAATATGTGTTTATCCAACCTATGTTCGAATTGCAAAAAAAGCTTTAACCGGAAGCAATATTCAAGTAGCATCTGTTGCAACTGCTTTTCCAAGTGGTCAATCTAATTTAGACGTTAAAATAAACGACACAAAATTTGCAGTTGATCAAGGTGCCGATGAAATTGATATGGTTATCTCTCGCGGTGAGTTTCTGGCCGGAAATTATCAATTTATTTATGATGAAATAGCAACAATAAAAGAAGCTTGTGGTAAAGCCCATTTAAAAGTTATTTTGGAAACCGGCGAATTAGATACCTTAGACAATGTAAGAAAGGCAAGTGAAATAGCAATGTATGCCGGTGCTGATTTCATAAAGACCTCCACGGGGAAAATACAGCCGGCGGCAACGATGCCTGTTACTTATGTTATGCTGGATGCCATCAAGGATTTTTATTTGAAAACAGGTAAAATAATTGGGATGAAACCAGCAGGTGGTATCTCAACTTCTAAAATTGCTTTACAATATCTAGTAATGCTTAACGAAGTATTAGGTGAAAAATGGATGAATAAAAAATATTTTCGTTTTGGAGCTAGTAGTTTGGCAAATGATATTTTAATGCAATTGGTAAAAGCTGAAACAGGAATGTATCAATCATTAAATTATTTTTCAAACGATTAACTATGAATAAAACTATTGATCAAAAAATATTTAAGACATCTTGGACCTATGATCAAGCACCGGAAAGTACTGATCACATTCATATCAAAAAACAGTATGATTTATATATAGATGGTAAATTTACAAAGCCACTAAGTGGTAAATATTTTGATACTATTAATCCATCAAACAATAAAAAAATTGCCAGTGTTGCAGAAGCATCTCCTGAAGATGTTGATAAGGCCGTTTGTGCAGCAAATAATGCATTCAAAAGCTGGTCGAATTTATCGGGTAAAGAAAGAGGTAAATATATATTTAGAATTGCAAGATTAATTCAGGAGCGTGCAAGAGAATTTGCAGTTATTGAAAGTTTAGATGGAGGCAAGCCAATTAGAGAATCAAGAGATATAGATATTCCGTTAGCTGCAAATCACTTTTTTTATTATGCAGGTTGGGCAGATAAATTAAAATATGCTTTCCCTAATAGAAAAGTCAAACCTGTGGGAGTTGCAGGTCAGATTATTCCCTGGAATTTCCCATTATTAATGGCTGCATGGAAAATTGCACCTGCTTTGGCGACAGGAAATACTGTTGTTTTAAAGCCTGCTGAAACTACCCCGTTAACAGCACTAAAACTGGCCGAAATTATCCATGAAAGTGGTATCCCTAAGGGTGTTGTTAATATTGTTACCGGTGCCGGAGAAACCGGTGCTGCGATTGTAAACCATCCAGATATAAATAAAATTGCCTTTACAGGTTCTACAGGAGTTGGGAAATATATTCAAAAAGCCACGGCCGGAACAAATAAAAAATTAACTCTGGAATTAGGAGGTAAAGGTGCCAATATTATTTTTGAAGATGCTGCAATTGACCAGGCCGTTGAAGGAATTATAAATGCCATTTTCTTTAATCAAGGTCATGTTTGTTGTGCAGGCTCTAGGCTATTTGTCCAGGAATCAGTTGCCGAATTGGTAATCCAGAAATTAAAAACCAGAATGGAAACATTAATTATTGGAGACCCATTGGATAAAAATACCGATATCGGCGCGATCAATTCAAAAAAGCAATTGCAAACTATTGAAAATTATATCAAAATAGGTTTGAATGAAGGCGGTGAGATTTATCAACCCGATTGTAAATTACCAAAAAATGGAAATTGGTGTGTACCTACTCTATTTTTAAATGTATCTCAATCCCATAGAATTGTTCAAGAAGAAATTTTCGGACCAGTTCTGGCTGTTCAGACGTTTAGAACAATTGATGAAGTAATCGAGAAAGCAAATAACACACCTTTTGGATTATCTGCAGGTGTATGGACCGATAAAGGATCTAAAATATTTCATTTAACTCAAAAATTAAATGCCGGTGTAATATGGGCAAACACCTTTAATAAGTTTGATCCTACTTCGCCTTTTGGTGGATATAAAGAAAGTGGTTTTGGCAGAGAAGGTGGCTTGCATGGATTAAAACCTTATGTCAAATTTGATTAAATTCAATGTAAACCCAGCTGAATTAAACTAGCCTATTTATTTTAAAATTATAAACATGAGCAGATTAGATATAAATAAAACTTACAAACTATACATAGGAGGTAAATTTCCTCGAACTGAATCTGGTAGATATTACCCAATTTCTGATAATAAAGATAATTTAATAGCCAATATGTGCCTGGCCTCTAGAAAAGATTTTAGAAATGCTGTTGTTGTTGCCAGAAAAGCTCAAAATTCGTGGGAAAAAACATCAGCACTAAACAAAGGTCAGATTTTGTATCGCATCGCTGAAATGCTGGAAGGTAGAAAAGAACAGTTTATATCCGAATTAATTTTACAGGGGGATACAAAAAATGCTGCTAAAAAAGAAGTGGAGACTTCTATTGACAGATTGGTATATTATGCAGGATGGAGTGATAAATACCAGCAATTATTTAGTGCTGTCAACCCGGTATCAAGTGCTCATTTTAATTTTTCAAGCCTTGAGCCGATGGGTATAGTTTCTATAATTGCTCCTGAAGAACAAAGCTTATTGGGATTAATTTCTATTATTGCTCCAGCCATTGTTGGTGGAAATACCGTAATTGTGTTGGCCAGTGAATACAAACCATTAACAGCTATATCTTTTGCAGAGGTTCTAAACTCATCTGATGTTCCTGGTGGTGTTGTAAATATTCTAACAGGTAAAAAGAAAGAATTAATAAATCATATGGCTTCGCATATGGATGTTAATGCAATGATATATTGCGGTAAAAATGAGGAAGATTTAAAATTGATCAATGAGTTGGCCAGTAATAATGTGAAAAGGATAATTTTTTACAAAAAAAATGATTGGTCAAACGAGAATAGTGAATCACCATATTTTATTGAAAAAACTCAAGAAGTAAAAACAACCTGGCACCCGACCAAAGTTTAATTTCTAACTAATAATTTAACCTTCATTAAAAATTAATCAAAAATATAATGGATAACAGTAATTATTTTGCTCATGAAACAGCCGTTATAGACAGTGGTTGTAAAATAGGTGATGGAACTAAAATTTGGCATTTCAGCCATATTATGTCAAATAGTTCTATTGGAAATAATTGCAATATTGGTCAAAATGTAGTTATTTCACCACAAGTGCAATTAGGAAACAATGTAAAAGTTCAAAACAATGTTTCTATATATACCGGAGTAAATTGTGAAGATGATGTATTTTTAGGTCCTTCTATGGTATTTACCAATGTTATAAACCCGAGAAGCGCAGTTAATCGAAAAAATGAATACATGAAAACTACCGTTAAGAAAGGGGCTAGTATTGGTGCAAATGCAACTATTGTTTGTGGAAATGATATTGGAAAATTCGCTTTTATCGGCGCCGGTGCAGTTGTTGTTAAAGAAATTAAACCTTATGCTCTGGTGGTCGGTAATCCGTCAAAACAAATTGGCTGGATAAGTGAATTTGGACATCGCTTACGATTTGATAAAAAAGGAATTGCACATTGCTCTGAAAGCAATGAAAAATATGAATTAAAAAATAACCTAGTAAATAAAATAAATTAGATTTGTATCGTTTATTAGTATAATTACAATAATCATAATGTTACTGAAAATTGAATAAATTCTACATGAAAAAAATACTTTCACTTTTACCTTTATTTTTTGTTTTCTTATCTCTTACAGCTCAAGTTGAAAAACCACCGGTTTATAAAGGATGTGACACTGTAGACATTGCTAACATGTCCTTGTGTTTTAACAATAAATTAAAATCAGATATTCTTAAAGAATTTAAAGTTCCGGATATAGTTAGCAAAGAAAATTATAAGGGAATGGTCAATGTAGTCTTTAATGTCACTAAAAATGGAAATTTTGAAGTATTGTATGTCAATGCTATGTATCCTGAATTGGAAGAAGAAGTGAGACGAGTATTTAATGATTTACCTGTAATTCGGCCCGCGACATTTAATGGACGTCCAATTGATGAACGTTATATTATTCCAATTAATATTCCCTTGAGCGATAATAGTTTTATTGAAAATGTTACAAAAGATGAAGATCTGGTTGATTTAAGTAATCAGACTCCATATAATTCACAAGATGATCAATCACTGTTTCCAGAATTTAATAGCGAATTAAACATACCATTTACACATCAGGATTATGACGAAATTGAATATTACCTGAATGTTGGAGAAAATACGCATACTACTTCAAAACCTTATTTATATAACGAAGTAAAATCTTTTGTTAATTTAGAAGCCAAACGATCAGCTATATTAAAAGATAAAAAATCCTGGGGTGGTAGAAAGTTATTTAATGAACACCTGGCTCTTGTTAAAGGAAAAAACTATTGGTTCACATTAAACCCTGTTTGGGATCTGCAAATTGGAAAAGATAATTCAGATATTGATTATACATATAATAACACTCGGGGTTTACAAATTCAAGGAGCTCTTGGTAAGAAATTTAGTTTTTCTACATCATTTTATGAAAGTCAGGGTAGATTTGCTGAATACTTTAATAAGGAGAACAAAAGATTAAATCCAATTATCGGAGCTAATTCTTTAGTACTTGGTAGGGGAAAAGCCAAAGATTTTAAAGATGGTGGTTTTGATTATCCTGTTGCAGAAGCTTATTTAAGTTATACTCCTAACGAATTTTTTAATTTTCAGTTCGGTTCGGGCAAAAATTTTATTGGTGATGGTTATCGTTCTTTTTTCCTTTCGGATGTAGCTTCACCTTACCCATTTCTAAAAATAAGTACCCAGTTTTGGAAAATTAAATATACCAACTTATGGATGTGGATGAGCGATATTAGAAAAGTAACCTCAGATGATGGAACCAATTTCAGAAAATTTGTTGCTATGCATCATTTAAGTTGGAATGTGACTAAGAAATTTAATATTGGTTTATTTGAAGCTGTAATAACAAATGAAGATAGTTATGATGGTTTTGATATTTCTTTTTTTAATCCTATAATTTTTTACAGAGCAGTTGAGTTTTCAAATGGTGGAGATTCAAGTGGCAACGTTCAAATTGGGTTGAACATGAAATATAAACTGAATGATAATATTTCCATTTACAACCAGTTTTTAATAGATGAAATGACCGTTAATCGTGTATTTGACGGTACCGGTTATTGGGGTAATAAATTTGCATTGCAACTTGGCACCAAATATTACAACGCCTTTAAAGTTAAAAATCTAATGCTGCAAGGGGAATTTAACTGGGCAAGACCATATACTTTTGCACACAAAGAAGTTAAGTTAAACTCCGCGCATTTCAACCAGGCAATTTCACATTTATGGGGAGCCAATTTTTGGGAATTAATAGGTATTGTTCGCTACTCAAAAAACAGGTGGTTCGGTAATGCAAAGCTTATTATAGGTGAAAAAGGCTTTGATTTCGAGGGGTCGGATATAAGTTATGGTGGAGATATTTTCAGATCATATGATGATCGACTATCAGATACTGGTAACGATGTGGGGCAAGGCAACTCAACAAATATTTTTATTGGTGATTTACAGGCAGGATATGTATTGAATCCTACCACTAATTTGCAAATATTTGCTGGTTTAACCTATCGGAATTTTTCACCAAGTCAAAGTGGAAATGTTATTAGTGAAGATAGTACAACATGGTTTACCATTGGCGTAAAATCAAACCTATTTAATTGGTATTTTGATTTCTAAATAATACTTTTAATCATTTAGAAAGATTTTTTACACATGAACACAGGAAATTGGTCAGGCTATGGCTTGTAATGATCTAGAAATAAAATCCAAAGCCTCCTTTTACAGCAAATTTTGTGGCATTCGGAACATCCCTGTAGCTACCTCTATATTCAAAATCGATGCGGAATATCTTAAATATATTACCAATTCCAAAATGATATTCCCAGTATAATTTTTCAGGGGCAATGTAAATAATATCAGAAGCATTTATATCAATGTTCTCTTGCGAAATATTGCCAACAACTCCTCTAATACCAATTATCTCTCTCCATTGTAATTTTCTTAAAAAAAGGAATCTTAGAAAAAATTCTACCGTTAAAATTATGTTCTAAATGTAATGACACGTATTCATCTGTTACAAATTCATAATAATCCAATAAGTCAAATAACTTTCTTGAAGTAAAAAACGTTTGATTACCGGGTACTATATTCAATAATAATAATGGTACAGGGTTAATAGTTTTCCCAATTTCAAAGGTTGATCTTAATCTGCCAAAAATTCCCAATTGAAAGGGTTGCTCATAAAAGAATTGCAACTTATGATAATCGAAATCACTATTAAAATCATTCTTGATACCTCTGGTATAACTGAAAAATAGGGTGGGATATCTACCTTCATTACTTACGCCTCTAACCACACCATAACCATAGGGTTTCTTTTTGGGAGTATATTGTATTGCAAAATTAACATCAAGCTGATTTATAACAGATTGAATATCCCCGTTTTCATCTATATAATCGATATTAAACAATTCGGGTGCCGCAGATTTTAAGGTTTTATACGTTGAGCTAATCCTGAAATTTAAATTTTTAATGGGTTCGAGAGTAGCCTTAATATTAGTTAAATTAATGTTTGTTAATTTCGTGTTATCTCCTCGTGTAAATAATGCAGTAGTGGCAAAACTTCTATCCAAAACGTCATTTGCCGTTGTTAAACTCACGCCTAATTGCTCTAGATCCCTTCTGTTTCCCAGAGATAAAATCAATCTCTTTTTTTCTTCAACTAACCACTTTCCTTCCAATCCATATTTAAATTTTTCATCTCTAAATCCGTAAGCCAAAAACCCCTTAATCCTCCATTTGTCCGATTGAGAAAAATAAGTTCTTCCACCAAATCTCATTCTAAACCCTTCAATATCATTAAACCCAAATGTTGATGATATGGGGCCTAGATCAATTCCTCTAGTCACATTCCAATAATCTGAAGTTAAAATTTCAGCCATAGTAATCAATTCCTTAAATCGCTTAACAGTTTGCAAAGTGTCTAACATCTTGTATATCCCTACCTCATCTTTACTCAATTTTTCAGGTCTGTTTTCTGACCAATATTCACTCGTTTTATCAAAAATTTCAGGTTTCTCAACAACTTCTTCTTTATAAAATTCTGCAGGTCGTTTCACATTAAAAACATGATTACGATAATAGGAAGTCCGTTTACCATATATCCCTTTGGATTTATCCTTGTTTTTTAAAGCAAAATCACTCATAAAATGATCTTTCTCCAATAAAAAAATAGAATCATTGATTACCTTAAAATTCTGTTCGATATAAATTTCTTTTACCCAGTTTATATTGGCACTTTTCGTGGCATACATCTGGATCTCCTTAATAGCAAAAGTTGTATCATTAACCCAAAAGTCTCCCTTAAAAGTAAGTTCATTTTTACGCCTTGGATAAAATAGTATGTTATAACACCATTTATTATCGATAAAGCTACTATCTGTTAAAACATAATTGTAAATTTCTGGACCTAATTTTGACAAAGGACTGGCAAAACTTTTATCAAAATATTTTATGTAATTATCATAAATATCATATTCAACATAAAGTTGTTTAACAAATGCTATCAAAGCTTGATTCTCTGAAAAACCTGAATTTCTGTTCGCAATTATTTTTTCGTTTTTCTTTTTTGGAACAATATTCTTTCCATAAATTTTAGATACAGATTCATTGATGAAAATAGGTAAATAAGATTTTCCTGTGATTGTAGAAGTGTCTACCTGATCAAAAACAAACTCCATCCCTTTAAAGATTTTACTTGTTTTCATTTTTTCATCCACATTATTCAGGTCGAATTCTATTTTTTCATATTTATCATATTCATATCTATCGTAAAGATAGATACCGTTTTTATGTTTTTTTGCCCATATTTTCCTCAAAATATCTATAGCAGGATTTCCCTTTTTCTTTACCTTACCTGAATAGACCGTTACTTCACTCAATTGATCTCTTGTTTCTTGGAGTACAATTTTTAGATCAAAATTTAGTCTTTTTAACGGAACAACTAAGGTTTCAAAACCTACAAATGAAACTTCAAGCTCTTTATATATAATATCAGATTGCAGATAAAAATGACCTTTTATATCTGATATTGTGCCTTTTATTGAACCTTTAAATATAACATTGGAAAACGGAATCGGATTTTCATCTTCATCAACCACTATACCGCTTACCTTAACTTGGGCGATTAAATTTTGAAAGGCTATAAATGTAAAAATTAATAAGAGTAGTCTCCTAAACATCCAAATAAACAATAAAAAATCCTTTCATGTATTGAAAGGAATGTTGGTTAAATACAAATTTATTGATTTTGATTGAAAAAGTATTGATATCCATAATATTTTTAAAATAAAATCTGTCTGAGTCAGTTACAAATTGCTCATATACTTCTTTGGTGTAGCCCCATATTTCTTTTTAAAAGCTGCTATAAAATGACTCGGTGTACTATACCCAACCTCAAAACTTGTTTCTGTTATATTGTATTTCTTTGTAGACAACAATCTTCTGGCATATTCCATCTTATAATTTAGCAAATATGTGAATACTGTTTCACCATAAATATGCTTAAACCCATCTTTTAAATGTTGTAATGGAAGATTAATTTTATTTGCTAATTCATTTAGAGAAGGTGGTTCTGTCATATTTTCAATTAATATATTCTTCGCTTTCTGAATTTTTTCAACATTTGCTTCATCTTCCAGAAAAGGACAATTTTGTACTCCTCCATTATCAGATTTATGAAAATATAAACTGATCAATTCATACACTTTGCCTTTAGTATAAAGTTTTTCTAATGAGGAATGTAAACCATAATGAAATAATTGATTCAAAACAATAATTTCGTTGGGAGACAATTCTTTGTCTAAATAATATTTTTTGTTTTTATTTTCATCATTTAAAAAATGGATCAAACCAGCTTCTTGCGAAAAAAAAGTATGGAATTTTTCAATACTAATCAACAAGGTAATCAATTTTGTGTTGGGTTCTATTTCAATTTGTATTGGTAAATCCTGTAATGGGTTATATAACAAAAAAGATTTGTTTTCGGGGATATCAAGTGCATACATTCCTTTATTAAAAATGAGTTTAGCTGAATTCTTTATACAAAAATGTAACTGCAAATATGATTTATCCACATTTTTAAAAACCTCTTGTTTAATAGGTGATTTATTTTGTATTTTTAGAATGCGAAATCCCTCCTCTATTATATAATCCTGATAATTATTTTTATCGTTATTATTTACCATAATAATATAATCTCATTCAACATCATTATTTTTAGTTATTCAGTTTTAACAGGCATTTAAAGGTGTCAAATATACATATTTTTAATTAAATTGATATTAACTTTAACCGTTATATTTGATGAGTCAACATTTATTATTCATAAAAAAAACCATCCGTAGATATACAAAATGGTTTAAATTTTAAACTAAAATATTCTTAAAGGTACATTACTTTTTTAACCGAATTAACAACATCATTCGCATTGGGCATCCATTCTTGTAACAATACCGGCGAAAAAGGAGCTGGTGTATCGGCTGTAGTAATTCTTTGTATTGGGGCATCTAAATAATCAAAAGCCTTTTCCTGTACTTGAAATGTAATTTCAGATGAAACACTTGCGAAGGGCCATGCTTCCTCTAATATTACTAATCTATTCGTTTTTTTGACAGAATTTATAATAGCCTCGTGATCCATAGGACGAATAGTACGTAAATCGATTATCTCAACTGAAATTCCATCTTTCTCCAATATATCTGCTGCTTTGAATGCCTCTTTAATAATTTTACCAAAAGTCACAAGTGTAACATCAGTTCCTTCCCTTTTGACATCAGCGACACCAATAGGTAATATATATTCACCTTCCGGAACTTCACCTTTATCGCCGTACATCTGTTCAGATTCCATGAAAATTACCGGATCATCATCACGAATAGCCGCTTTTAGCAATCCTTTAGCATCATATGGATTTGACGGAACAATTACCTTTAATCCCGGAGTATTTGCAAACCAATTTTCAAACGACTGGGAATGTGTGGCACCCAATTGTCCGGCCGAACCAGTTGGCCCTCTAAAAACAATAGGGCAATTAAATTGACCACCAGACATTTGACGTATTTTAGCGGCATTGTTAATAATTTGATCAATTCCCACCAAAGAAAAGTTAAAGGTCATGTATTCAACTATTGGTCTGTTTCCATTCATGGCTGATCCAACAGCAATTCCTGAAAAACCAAGTTCAGCAATTGGTGTATCTATTACTCTTTTTGATCCAAATTCATCCAACATTCCTTTTGATGCTTTATAAGCACCATTGTACTCTGCTACTTCCTCTCCCATTAAAAAAACGGTTTCATCACGACGCATTTCCTCAATCATAGCCTCGGCAATAGCTTCTCTAAATTGTAATACTTTCATCTGTTATTATCTTATTGTTTTTAAATGGTCAGATTCAATTTGTCATTAATAATTCGAATGAATTCATCTTAATTATAATGAGACACTTGATTCTTAAATATTAAAATGTTTGCAAAAATAACCATTTTCTTCGAATATATTTAATGGTTTCCCTACAATTTTTTCAATATAACAATTCATATTAATAACTATTAAATTATATTTACCATTCGATTTAAATATATATATTTTACTATGCGCGCATAGTATATTGAATATATTTCATAACTTCGTGGCATAAAAATTTGATTAACTATAATATAGTATAAAAATGAAAATATTAGTTTGTATTAGTCATGTACCTGACACTACTTCAAAGATCAATTTTACGGATAACAATACAAAATTTGACACGAATGGTGTTCAATATGTTATTAATCCGTACGATGAATTTATGTTAACTCGTGCAATGTGGTTTAAAGAAAAACAAGGCGCTTCGATAACTGTTATCAACGTTGGCAATTCTACCACCGAGCCTACTTTGCGTAAAGCTTTAGCTATAGGTGCTGATGAAGCTATTCGAATAAATACAGAAGCCACCGATGGCTTTTTTGTGGCAAAGCAAATAGCTGAAGCGGTTAAAAATGGTGAATTTGATTTGGTACTTGCAGGTAAAGAATCTATTGATTACAACGGTGGGATGGTACCAGGAATGATTGCCTCCATTTTAAATTTTAATTTTGTTAACGCTTGTATAGGTTTGGAAATAAACGGAAATGATGTTACCATATCACGAGAAATTGATGGTGGTAAAGAAACCTTATCCACTAAATTACCTCTAGTGGTTGCGGGTCAGAAAGGTGTTGTTGAAGAAAGCGATTTAAGAATCCCAAATATGCGCGGTATTATGATGGCGCGAAAAAAACCACTTCATATAGTTGAACCTGTTGCTTTTGAAAATACTACTGCAACGAAAAACTATGAAAAACCTGAAGCGAAGTCTGCTTGTAAAATAGTTGATGCAGATAATGTTGATGAATTGATCAATCTTTTACATAATGAAGCAAAAGTGATCTAGTAAATACTGGACGATTCCGATTTTAGATCGAAATCTTATACGGCAAATCCTGAATAAGTATCAGGGTATTAAATAAAATTTCAACTCATCCTGAAACAAATTCAGGGTATTAATAAAAATAAAAATATGTCTGTTTTAGTCTATGCCGGTAACTCGGAAGGAAAATTCAAAAAAACCGCTTTAGAAGTTATATCTTATGGAAATAAATTAGCCGAACAAGCACAAACTAATTTAGTGGTATTAACCATAAACGCTAATGATGTTTCAGAATTAGCCAATTATGGCGCCCAAAAAGTACTTAAGATAAATGACGATAAATTATCAACTTTTAATGCCAAAGCTTATGCCGATTGCATAAAGCAAGCAGCAGATAAGGAAAATGCCGATATTACAATTGTTGACTCGACAATCAGTGGTCTGTATCTAGCACCATTGCTAGCTGTTGGTTTAGAATCTGGTTATGCCTCAAATGTTGTGGCATTACCAATTTCAATGAATCCATTAACTGTAAAACGCAAAGCATTTTCGTCTAAAGCATTTATTTTTACTGAAATAAATACCTCAAAAAAATTGATTGGATTAGCAAAAAATTCATTTGGTGTATTTGAAAATTTAGTCACTTTAACGGAAGAAAATTTTTCTCCTACATTAAGTGATGATGATTTCAATATTACATCAATTAATGTTGATAAAACCAGTGGAAAAGTTACAATAGCTGATGCCGATATCGTTGTTTCTGGAGGAAGAGGATTAAAAGGCCCGGAAAACTGGAAGATGATTGAAGATCTGGCTGAGGTATTAGGAGCAGCAACAGCTTGTTCTAAACCAGTTTCTGACTTAGGTTGGAGACCTCATAGTGAACACGTTGGTCAAACTGGTAAACCGGTAACATCAAATTTATATATTGCGATTGGTATTTCAGGAGCCATCCAGCATTTGGCCGGAGTTAACTCCTCAAAGGTTAAAGTTGTTATCAATAACGACCCCGAAGCGCCATTCTTTAAGGCTGCTGATTATGGTATAATTGGTGATGCTTTTGAAGTTGTACCGAGGTTAACTGAAAAATTAAAAGAATTTAAAAGTAATTTATAAAAGCCCGTAATTTTTAGTAAATTGTGCCCACTAAGGCCGCCAGAATTTTTGGATGTGATAAGTCCTAATTTTGGCGGTTTTTTGAATTTTAAAAGCATTGCAAATCCTATTTCCTTTCAAATAAATTTGCATAAAATAAACATCATTTGTAAATTGTAAATTAACCCGTGAGTTTAGTACGATTAAATATCAAAGGAATTTCATACAGTCAAACGCAAAGTGGTGCTTATGCATTGGTTTTGAGTGAAGAAGACGGTGATCGAACCTTACCAATAATTATTGGAGCTTTTGAAGCCCAATCCATTGCTATTGCACTGGAAAAGGAAATAAAACCTCCAAGACCCCTTACTCATGATCTTTTTAAAAGTTTTGCCGACAGGTTCAATATTATTGTTAAACAAGTCATTATTCATAAGTTAGTGGATGGCGTATTTTATTCGAGCTTAATTTGCGAATGTGATAAGGTTGAAGAAATTATTGACGCCAGAACTTCTGATGCCATTGCCTTGGCAACTCGATTCAATGCTCCTATATTTACTTTTGAAAATATATTAGACAAAGCCGGAATAATACTCAAAATAACCGACGAGTCAAAATTGGCAAAATCAAAATTTAAAATGGAAGATTTAGTTGCTGATGTTATTGAAGAATCTTCAACCTTCAAAAATGAATCTTTAGAAGAATTAAACAAACAATTAGATCAGGCAGTTGCTAATGAAGATTATGAATTAGCAGCTAAAATTCGAGATGAAATTGATAAGCGAGAAAAATAAAACTAAAAAAAATGAATATTAAGTTTCGTTTAACCATTTTAAATTTTTTTGAACTTTTTATTTTTGGAAGCTGGCTGATCTCATTAGGTGGTTACTTGGGAGGGCAGCTTAATTTTTCAGGTACACAGATTGGTAAGATATTTATGACATTAGGTTTGGCCTCAATAATAATGCCTGCAATTGTTGGAATAATTGCTGACAAGTATCTTAATGCACAAAAACTTTTAGGACTCCTTCATATTTTAGGCGCAGGATTTTTATTCTATTTATCAAGTGTCAATGATTATGATACTTTCTTTTGGGCAATGTTAGGCTATTTAATGCTCTACATGCCTACTATTGGATTGGCTAATGCCGTGTCATATAGTATTCTTGATGATAACAAATTTGATATAATTAAAGTTTTCCCTCCAATTAGGGTTTGGGGTACTATTGGATTTATTGTGGCAATGTGGGCAATAGATTTTCTGGAATGGACACAAAGTCCTAACCAATTTTATTTTGCTGCAGGGTTTTCTCTATTATTAGGAATTTATGCGTTTACATTACCTAATGTACCTTGTTCAACTTCAAAAAGCAGTTCCTTAACAGAAAGGCTTGGTCTGGATGCTTTTGTTTTATTTAAAGATTATAAGATGGCTGTGTTCTTTGTTTTTTCAATGCTATTAGGTGTAGTATTGCAAATTTCAAATGCCTGGGCATCAGAATTCTTGAGAAGCTTTACCGACGATTTTCCAAATTCATTTGCAGTAAAACATTCCAATATCTTAATTTCATTATCACAGATTTCAGAAACTGTATTTATTTTAACTATTCCTTTCTTTTTAAAGCGTTTCGGTATAAAAATTGTAATGCTAATGAGTATGTTTGCGTGGTTTTTACGATTTGCCTTATTTGGTATTGGCAATCCGGAAGGCATTGGCTTAGGATATTTACTAATATCAATGATTGTTTATGGAATGGCATTTGATTTCTTTAACATTTCAGGTTCCTTATTTGTTGAAACCGAAACTGATAATAAATTTAGAAGTAGTGCCCAAGGCTTATTTATCCTGCTAACTAACGGTCTGGGTGCCTTAATAGGCGGCTATTCAAGTGGCCTTATAGTAGATTCATTCACAAATGACTATGCAAGAGATTGGACAAGTATATGGTTTGTATTTGCTGCGTATGCGTTGGTATTAGCTGTAGTATTTGCAATCTTATTTAAATACAAGCACAAACCGGATGCTATTAAAAATATAAATCATTAAGATAAACTTTTAAAAATAGAAATTCTTTCGACTTGTTACTTTAGGAAGAATAAAATGATATGAAACAATATTTAGAATTAATTCAAAACGTAATTGACAACGGTACAATTAAGGAAGACAGAACCGGAACTGGAACAAAAAGTGTTTTTGGCTACCAGATGCGATTTGATTTAAGCAAAGGTTTTCCGATGGTAACTACAAAAAAATTACACTTAAAATCTATAATTTATGAATTATTATGGTTTTTAAAAGGTGATACGAATATCGCATATTTAAATGAAAATGGAGTGAAAATTTGGGATGCCTGGGCCGATGAAAATGGTGATCTTGGACCTGTATATGGTTATCAATGGAGAAATTGGAATGGTGACGGTATTGATCAGATCAAGGAAGTAATTGAAACTATTAAAAACAACCCAAATAGTAGACGAATGTTAGTTTCGGCATGGAATCCAAGCGTTTTACCTGATACTTCTCAAAGTTTTTCTGAAAATGTAAATAATAACAAAGCAGCGTTACCACCTTGTCATGCTTTTTTTCAATTTTATGTAAGTGATGGGAAGTTATCATGTCAATTATATCAACGCAGTGCTGATATTTTTTTAGGAGTCCCCTTTAATATAGCTTCCTACGCATTGTTTACAATGATGATGGCACAGGTAACAGGTTTGAAGTACGGTGATTTTATTCACACTTTTGGAGATGCCCATATTTACAATAACCATATGGATCAGATCAATTTACAACTTTCGCGTGAACCGAAGGAGCTTCCCCAAATGCAAATCAATCCAAATGTGAAAAATATCTTTGAATTTACATTTAAAGATTTTAACTTAGTAGATTATTTCCCTCATGCACATATAAAGGGCAAAGTTTCTGTTTAAAAATTAGTACTATGAAAACACTACAAATAAAACTAAATTTAATCAAATCAATTACACAAATTGACGATTTAAAATTACTGGAAAGAATGCAAGCTTTCCTGAATACATCAGGAAGCCTTTACAATGAAAAACTCAATGAAATACCTTCTCTTCGTAATAATAAAGAAAGTGACTTTAATGACAAAGAAGATTTTACAGATTATATAAAAGAGTGGGTAAAAGAAATGTAATTTTGTTTTAATTTTGAAATCAAACCTGGACCACGAACAATACGAGAATGCTCGAAAACGAACGAAACAAAAAAAACGTTTGTATTTTCATTTTATTTTGTTTTTAATTGGTTCTGTATTTTTTGTCATACTTAATAAAGTTATGAAATTTTACCCCGAACAAGATTGGTATGTTTGGGCTATTTTTGGATGGCTGTTTCTTTTAATAATTCATTTCATTAACGTTTTTATCATGAACCGTTTTTTTGGTAAAGAATGGGAACGTTCACAAACCGAAAAATTACTTGCAAAACATCAAAAAAAGATCGAAAAATTGGAATCAAACCTAGAAAAAAAAGGTGCTTTCAACAAAATTGAATCTAAACCTGAAGAGAATTCAATCTCATAATATTTAATTTTTTATGCTTACAATAATTGCCGCTGTTGCCAAAAACAACGCTTTAGGAAAAAACAACCAATTAATTTGGCATTTACCGGCCGATTTAAAACGCTTTAAAAAGGTAACTTCCGGTCATCATGTTATAATGGGTAGAAAAACATTTGAATCATTGGGCAAACCATTACCAAACAGAACTACTATAATTATTACTAGAAATGAAAATTATTCATCTAAAGGCTGTATCGTGGTTAACTCATTATCAGAAGCTATTCAAGCTGCCAAAACAGATGATAACCCATATATACTTGGCGGTGCGGAAATTTATAATCAAGCTATGAAAATTGCCGATATATTAGATCTCACTTTTATAGAACATGAATTTGAAGCTGATGCATTTTTCCCTGAAATAGATAAAACTATTTGGAGAGAATCATCTCGAGATGATTTTAAAGCCGATAACAAAAATAAATACGATTATAGCTTTGTGAAATACTTACGTTTCTAATATTAATTTAAAGATTTTAACATATTCTTGTTGCAAAAAGAAAAGCACTTCTTAACAGAAGTGCTTTTATCTTACTAACTCAAAATTAATCATAATGAAAACAAAATTATGGGGAATTCTGTTTCTACCGATTAATCGCAATTCATGTGCCAAAACCATATTGTTTTTGTCAGTGTTTTGTTAAAATAAAATTTAACTAATTCAGATACAAAAATGTTTTGATCAAATACTAATTTATATCCAACAAAAATGGCAATCTAGTTTGTACTCCTTTTAGGTCTGAAAATTGTTTAATTCTTTGATAAATTGAATAATTTTCTTCACCAAGTTCTTCTTTTATTATTTTTTGTTTTACACTACTGAAAGGGCCTTTAAAAACATCCCTAAAATCACTTTTATAATCTGGATAATTTCTTATTCTATATGTGTCAATACTTGCCAGTTCCGCAGCAATTTCTATAGCATCTTCTAAACTTCCTAATTCATCAACCAAACCATTTTCAATCGCTTCTTTACCAGTCCATACTCTTCCTTGTGCAATGCTATCAACTTTTGCAAATGTCATATTTCTTCCCTCTGCAACTTTTTCTACAAAAGTAGTATAAACAAGTTCTATACTTTCTTTGGTAACATTATAAAACTCATCAGAGATTGGTTCAAAAACACTATATCCAATAGATTGTTTATTTGTACCTATTTGCTCTGCATTAATTCCAATTCTATCGGCAAATACACTGATATTTGGTATGGCCCCAAAAACACCAATACTACCTGTTATTGTTGTTGGTTCTGCCACTATTTTGTCTGCATTACAAGCAATATAATATCCTCCTGAAGCGGCTAAATTACCCATTGAAACAACTAAAGGTTTTTTTTCTTTTGTCAATTCTAATTCTCTCCAGATCAAGTCAGATGCCAACGCACTTCCTCCTGGTGAATTTACCCTTAAAACTATTGCTTTTACATTATCTGATTCTCTTGCCTTTTTAAGGGCATCTATTATTAATTCTTGACCAATATATTTTTCATCGCCTTCCCCATATCGAATTTCACCTTGGGCATATATAACCGCTATTCTGTTTTTTGATGTTGATTTAATTCGACCTTTCCCTGAACTTATATAATCTTTCAGGCTTATTGCATTCAACTTTTGATCCTCATCAATTTCATTTAACTCTTTAAGGATCTTTCTATATTCGTCTGGATATAATTTATTAGTTATTAAACCATTTTCCAGAGCTAACTTCGAATTTCTTCCGAGTAACTCATCTGCAATATAATTCATTTCTTGATTTGTCTTATTTCTGCTTTCAGCAATATCTTCAACAACTTCGTCCCAAATTGAATTTAAAAAAGATTGGGTTTGTTCTCTGTTGGCCTCACTCATTTCATTAGCCAAAAATGGCTCAACGGCACTTTTGTATTTACCATGGCGGATAATTTCCATTTTAACACCATACTTATCCTGAAAATCTTTAAAATATAACATTTCTCCTGATAGACCCTTAAAATCAATTCCTCCAACCGGATTAACATAAATCGAATCGGCTACCGAACCTAAATAGTAATTTTTTTGATCATAAAAATCAGCATATGCAGTTATGAACTTACCGGATTCTTTAAATTCAAAAAGTTTATCTCTTATAGCTTGTGTCTGGGCAATTCCGGCTTTAATCCACATGGTTTCAATACTAATTCCTAATATATTATCATCGTATTTCGCATTGTCAATAGCATTAATAATATTGTTCAATCCCATTTTATTATCCTGAAAACCAAATATTTCAGCAAATGGATCATTGCTTTTTGGCGCATAATCTTTAATGTTTTCTTTCAACTTCAAAACTAAAATGGAATTATTTTTTACACTGATCTGTTCATCTTCCCCAAATGCCGATCCTACGGCCGAGGCTAAAGCTATCAATACCGCAAACATGATGAAAAATGATATAAATACACCTAATATAACTGCTAATAATTCTCTTAAAAAATTCATTTAAAATATTTTATAATATGTCGTTTAACTTACCACTTTGTTACAATTGTTGAAAAATAAAAATCAAAAATAAACATTTATACTATTGTTTTATTTTCTTTGTATTAACAAGGACAAATTAAAATTAATTAGACCAATATATAATGTTTCTTTTAATTTATCAATCCTTTTAAAATAAATTATACCACGGTGAAGATAGTTCGCACAACATATTTATCTCTTGGAAGCAACCTGGGTGAAAAGTTAAACAATTTGCAATATGCAGTTGATCTGATCAGTGAAAATATTGGACATATTAAAAAAGTATCATCCGTATATAAAACCAAATCCTGGGGTTTTAAAGGCGGTGATTTTTTTAATATTTGCATCGAAGTCTCAACAAATTCGAATCCTGAAAAGCTAATAAAAGAAGTTCAAAATATTGAAAGTACACTTGGCAGAGAAAGAAATCGATCTTTAGTCTATCAAGATAGAAAAATTGATATTGACATTCTTCTTTTTGAAGATGAAATTATTTTTTATAATAATTTAAAAGTACCACACCCTAAAATGTTAGAGCGTAAATTTGTTTTAATTCCATTAAATGAAATTGCTCCAAATGTAATACATCCCATAGCAAAAAGATCTATTTTAATTTGTTTGAAAAACTGTACTGATACAGGCGAAATTTATAGATTAGAAGAAAAAATTCAACGCCCCATTTCATTAGTTGAAAAATACAATTATATTGCTATTGAAGGCAATATAGGGTCGGGTAAAACATCATTAGCCAATAAAATTGGTGATGACTTTAATGCTAAATTAGTTTTAGAACGATTTGCCGACAATCCTTTTTTGCCTAAATTTTATAATGACAAAGAGCGATATGCGTTTCCCTTGGAAATGAGTTTTTTGGCTGATCGGTACCATCAGCTAACCGATGACCTGGCACAATTTGATTTATTTAAGAACTTTATTGTTTCAGACTATTACATTTTTAAATCATTGATTTTTGCTCAAATAACACTACCAAAAGAGGAATACAATTTGTATAGAAAAATGTTTGACATTATGTATAAAGAAATATCTAAACCTGATATTTATATTTATTTATATCAAAAAACAGATAGATTAATTGATCAAATAAAAAAAAGGGGTAGAGATTATGAGCAAAAGATACAACCTGCCTATTTAGATAAAATACATAAAGGTTATCTAAACTTCATAAACACCAAAGAAAAATTAAATACATTAATCATTGATGTATCTGAATTAGACTTTGTACATAATGAAGCTGATTATCAAAAGATATTAAAAAAAATATTAGATTATAAACATCTTTGATAAATTAAGAGGTCTTTTAGCATTCTTAATATCACTTAAAAAAAACAATATTTCTTATTTTTTTATTCCCATTTTTTCTGCATAATAATCGCAAAAATCGCGCATAGTAGCACTCATTTTATCATCACCGGTTGCTTTTTCAAACGAATCTGCAAGAGATAATAAGGTTTGATGATAAAACTGAACCATCTCGTTAACAGGCATCTCTTTAGTCCATAAATTAATCTTATATGTATCCTTATTTTTGCTATCCCAAACAGATAATAGTAATGCCTTTGATTCCATGTTCTCTATTTTTCCATCATCAGCAGACCAATATAATTCTTCCGGGATTTTATTTTCGTCTAATCCCACTTTTATCTTTATTTCTGATCTATGTTTAATTGCCATATTTTACTGTGTAATTGATTGATTAAAAAAATTTAACCTTTTATTCATTTAATTCTTTCTGGGCTTATACTTTGAACGTTTAAAAATTTCTTCATTATCGGTATTTATCGATTCCTGCAGAGAAACATTATTATTAATTAAATAAGACTGTACAATTTGCCAACCAAACCAAGAGCCAACTCTACCAGGTGAATCTTTATCAATTTCTAAAAAAAACTTTGAAAAAGGGGCATCCTCGATAAATCTTTTGGATAATTGAGAATCAGTGCTGTACAACATTAGGTTTTGTATAAAATATTTCCATATTTCTGATTCGCTTTTTTCCATCCAATCATATTGTTCTTTGGTATAACCCATAATTTCTGCCTTATTGATTTCAGGTAAAAACGATTGCATCAAGTGTAACTTTTTTCCTTCCTGAATGATTCGGGAAATAAATGATTTATTTGTTGAAGCTGATGTGATCTGTTCGGCATATTTTTCAGAAACGGCTACTATCAAATGTTCTTTGGTATAATTTTGCTTTATATAATTTGGAAATTCCTGATATATTTCATTTTCTTTTCCTAGAAATATATCAAGTGATATAAACAACAAACTATCTGCCAAAACCACATTATTTTTATAGTCAACATTACTTAATATAGTAACTACCCTCGGTTCTTTAAAATTAGGATAGTAATATTTAATATGCTTAAATAAAGAGGTCAACTGCTCAGTTTCTTTTGAAAAATCAGAATATATTTTTTGAGATTCAGCAAACAAATCCTGTTCATCTTTATTCTGCATTTTATTAACCCAGACACTATCGGGGTTTGGCTCTGGAAAAAGATAAGGATATTCGGCTTTTAATTCAGAAAGGTTTTCAGGAGAAGTTGTATAAAATTTTTGTTCAAACCTATGAATTTCAATTTTTACTTCAATATCGGAAATATCAGTTTTAATGTTTTCCTTTTTTATGCAACTTACAAAACTTGTCAAAAAAAGAAAGGTGATAATGTACTTCATTTAATTCCTATTATTTATTTTTGTTGCTCGCAAAACTAATAAATACTTCGCAAATGAACGCAGAAAAGGTAACAAATCACATAGTAAATTGGTTAAATGACTATGCAAAGAAAGCTCGGGTTAAAGGTTTTGTAGTTGGAATATCAGGCGGAATTGATTCGGCAGTTACTTCTACATTATGTGCCAGAACGGGATTGCATACCTTATGCTTAGAAATGCCTATTCATCAAGCAGAAATTCAGGTTATCAGAGGGCAAGATCATATTGAACAATTAAAAGGTAAATTTAGCAACGTAAGTTCTGAATTAATTGATCTTACCTCCCTATTTGAAGAGTTTAAATTGACAGTTCCAATAAATGGTGAATCTGATCTAGTAAATTTATCCCTGGCTAATACACGCGCCAGATTGCGAATGTCAACCTTATACTATTTTGCCGGAACAAAAGGATTATTGGTGACAGGAACAGGTAATAAGGTGGAAGATTTCGGTGTAGGGTTTTATACAAAATATGGAGATGGTGGAGTTGATTTAAGTCCGATTGCCGATTTAGTTAAATCAGAAGTATTTACTTTGGCCAAGTATTTGAAAGTATCAAGTTCGATACAAAATGCACAGCCTACGGATGGCCTATTCGGTGATTCAAGAACAGATGAAGAGCAATTGGGTGCCAGTTACAACGAATTAGAATGGGCTATGAAAAAATATGATGAAGGAAAGATTCTTGACGATTTTGAAGGTAGACAAAAAGAAGTTTATAAAATTTTTGTTAAGCTGCATGGAGCCAATTTACACAAAATGATACCAATTCCGGTATGTGAAATTTCAAAATATTTAAAACGTTAATTAATTTTAAACCACTCTATTCAGTTTCTCAGCTAAAATGGTTCTTAAACCATTATAATCATTAACTTCATTTAGTAATTCTTTATTCGAAATGTTGATATCTTCATTTTGTTCATCTGGATTAAGCTTGCCCATAATTGAACCTATTAATTCTTTTACAAGAAACATTCTTAGATTGTAAATAACATCAGGCACAAGTTTTGGCAAGTCTTTCACTTTAGTTTTAGGGAAAATATTATGACGTCCCCAATCACTTATATTATATTTTCATCATCCATCAAAATATTAGTGACCATTGCAGCAATTTCTACATCTTCATGATGCGTAAGTAACTCGATATCTATTAATTGATCTTGATTTAAACGATTTATTATTTCGTAGTAAATTTTTAAAAACACTGGATTCGTAAATTCAATTTCATCTTCTTGAAGATTTACATAAATCTCATTACTCACCGTATTTGTATATTTTTCTTTATTTATTTTCATTTTTCCATCCTCCTCAATTTCAGTAACAAAATCAATAAAATCAACTTCATTATTTCCATAAAGTAATAACATCCCAATCAATGATTCTTCTAAAACCATTAATCTATCCACTTTATCAATCTTCTTAATTTCTTTTTTTACACCGGTAAAAGGAGATTTAGATGTAATTCGTTTCTTTGCCGCATCTCTTTGTTCTCTTTTTAGATTTTGAGATAATTCATTGAACAATACACTTTCTGAAATATTCATAATTCTTGCACATTCCTGTACATAGATTTCTTTTTGAATATTATTCGGAATTTTTGAAATACTTGCTACAATATCTCTGATCAATTCTGCTTTTTTAATAGGGTCGTTTTTGGTCTCTTCCAACAAAAGTGAGGTCTTAAACTGGATAAAATCCTGAGCATTATTTACCAAATATTCTTTTAATTCTTCTTCCGATTTACTTTTTGCAAAACTATCAGGATCCTCTCCTTCGGGAAATGCAACTACTTTTACATTCATTCCCTGTTCTAAGATCAAATCAATGCCTCGAAGAGAAGCTCTGATTCCGGCAGCATCACCATCAAAAAGAACCGTGATATTTGCGGTCAACCTGTTAATAAGCCTTATCTGATCCGAAGTTAATGCAGTACCTGATGAAGCTACTACATTTTCAATACCCGTCTGAAACATGGATATTACATCTGTATAACCTTCTACCAAATAACAATTATCTTCTTTAGCAATGCTTTGTTTTGACTGATAAATACCATATAAAATTTTACTCTTATGATAAATTATACTTTCCGGAGAGTTTATATATTTTGCAACCTTTTTATCGGTTAAAAGTGTCCTTCCGCCAAAACCCAGAATTCTACCACTCATACTTTGAATAGGAAATATTACACGGCCTTTAAATCGATCAAACTTTTTAGTTTCTCTAATAATTGTAAGGCCAGTTTTATCTAAAAATTCAAGGTCGTATTTCTTTTCAACAGCTGCATCAGTAAATGCTGTCCATTCATCAAGGGCATATCCCAATTCAAATTTCTTAATGGTATCCAATGTAAATCCACGTTCTTTAAAATAAGATAATCCTATTGCCTTTCCTTTTTCAGAATCAAATAAGTTTTTGTGAAAATGGTTTTTTGCAAATTCAGAAACCAAATACATACTTTCTCTTTCATCTGCATGTTTTTTTTGTTCGTCTGTTTGCTCAGTTTCTTCAATTTCAATGTTATACTTTTTTGCGAGATAGCGAATTGCCTCAGGGTAGGAATAATGTTCATGCTCCATTAAAAAAGTTATAGCATTACCACCTTTACCCGTACTAAAATCTTTCCAGATCTGTTTAACTGGCGACACCATAAAAGATGGTGTTTTTTCATCTGCAAAGGGACTCAGACCTTTGAAATTTGCTCCTGCTTTTTTTAGATTTACAAAATCACCAATTACTTCCTCTACCCTGGAAGTTTCAAAAACTTTATCAATGGTATCTTTTGAAATCAAATTGAAAAATATTTAATAATTTGAAATTTAGGACTATCAAAAGCCCCTTAGGTTATACTCCTAATAATCTAATTAAAAATTTAAAATTTGGATCTACTAAGAAACTGCTTTTAGTTTTTTTATTGTAGATTTTGATATTTTTTCTTCAGCGTATTTTTTAGTAACTTTTAGCTTTGTTTCTTCGCTACTAGGCATTTCAAACATTGCATCGGTCAAAATCTCTTCACAAAGTGAACGTAATCCCCGAGCTCCAAGTCTATATTCAATAGCCTTATCTACTATAAAATCCAAAGCTTTATCATCAATTTTAAACTCGATACCATCCATTTCAAACAATTTTATATATTGCTTTATAATAGCATTTTTTGGTTCTGTCAAAATTGAACGCAAAGTTTCTTTATCTAATGGTCTCATAAATGTTAAAGCCGGAAGTCTACCTATTATTTCAGGTATTAAACCAAATTTTTTCAGATCACTTGGTACTATATATTGTAATAAATTCTCTTCATCAATTTTATCTTCAGAAATAGAAGCACCATAACCAACAGCCTGCATATTTAATCTTTTACCTATTACCTTATCAATTCCGCTAAAAGCACCACCAGCAATAAATAAAATATTTTTAGTGTCGACCTCAACAAATTTTTGATCGGGGTGTTTTCTACCACCTTTAGGTGGTACATTAACAATTGTACCTTCCAATAATTTTAATAAAGCCTGTTGTACACCTTCACCTGAAACATCACGGGTTATAGATGGGTTATCACTTTTTCGAGCAATCTTATCAATTTCATCAATAAAAACTATTCCTTTTTCTGCTTTTTCAACTTTATAATCTGCCGCTTGCAATAAACGAGTTAATATTGTTTCAACATCTTCACCAACATATCCGGCTTCAGTTAATACAGTGGCATCAACAATTGCAAATGGAACATCCAGCATTTTGGCTATTGTTCTAGCAATTAAAGTTTTACCTGTTCCGGTTTCACCAACCAAAATGATATTGCTTTTTTCAATTTCAATTTCATCTTCTGTAGTACTCGGCTTTTGCAATAAACGTTTGTAGTGATTATAAACAGCAACCGACATTACTTTTTTGGCCTGATTTTGGCCAATAATATATTGATCTAGAAATTCTTTTATTTCTTTAGGCTTTTGTACTAAAAAATCAGCAGAACTTTTATCCTTTTCACTAATAGATTCTTCCAAAACAATACCATGAGCCTGTTCAATACACTTATCGCAAATATGTGCATCAACACCGGCAATCAATAAATTCGTTTCTTCTTTTTTTCGTTTACAAAACGAACATTCTAATTCCTCTTTTTTCGACATCTTAATTAATTGAATTTATTAAAATAATACCTTACTTATCTCGAGTTAGTATTTCATCAATCATACCATATTTTTTGGCTTCTTCCGCTTTCATCCAGTAATCCCTATCAGAATCATTATGAACTTTTTTTATTTTTTGCCCGGAATGCTTAGATATTATTTGGTATAATTCATCCTTCAATTTCAGTATTTCACGTGCAGTTATCTCAATATCAGAAGCTTGCCCTTGAGCTCCACCTAGTGGCTGATGAATCATAATTCGGGAATGTGGCAAAGCCGATCGCTTACCTTTTTGGCCTGCGCACATTAAAATCGCACCCATAGAAGCCGCCATACCAGTACAAATTGTCGCTATTTCAGGTTTAATAAATTGCATGGTGTCATAAATTCCCAGCCCTGCATAAACACCACCTCCGGGTGAATTTATATAAATTGAAATATCTTTTGAAGAATCAACACTCTCCAAAAACAATAATTGCGCTTGTATAATATTGGCCACATGATCAGTAATGGCAGTTCCTAAAAAAATAATTCTATCCATCATTAAACGAGAAAACACATCCATTTGTGCCACGTTTAATTGACGTTCTTCAATAATATATGGAGTTACGCTGCTTATCAAAGTATCAACATATAAACTATTAATACCTTGATCTTGAACAGCGAATTTTTTAAATTCATTTCCGAAATTCATAAAATTTTATTTTACATTTTAACATTGTAAATATACTTAAATTACCTGATATTTTATTTATAGTTAAACTATAACCTTTCTATTCCAAATTATATAGCTGGTTATATGGTTATTTAATTAAAAAAACTCCATAATAACAGTAGCTTATGGAGTTTTAGTTTATATAAACCATCAATTATTTATAAACTTCCTTTATAAATTCCTCGTAGGTTACATTTTTAGTTTTTAATTTAATATTTTCTTTAAAGAAGTTCAATAATTTTTCATTTCTCAATTGATCTGAAAGACGTTTTGCCTCTTCCTTATTGGATAAAACACGATTGACAATTTCCTCCAATTCTTTATCTTCCGGATTCGCATCACCAAACTGAGCCATTTGAGTTTTGATAAAAGCTTTGGTATATTCTTTTAGATCTTCATATGAAACCTGAATATCATTATCCTTACTTAGCTTTCCTTCAATCAATTGGTAACGAAGACCTTTTTCTGATCGGTTGTACTCTTCAACGGCCTCTTCCGAAGTCATAGGTTTTTCACCTGAAACGACCAACCATTTTTTCAAGAATTCTACTGGTAAATCAAACTTTGTATTTTCGATCAAACTTTCGGTTACTGCATTTAATAATTGTTGATCAGACTGAGTAGTGAACTGTTTTTCAGCATCTTCTTTCAATTTAGATTTAAATTCGGCTTCACTTTTAACAAGGTCAACCCCGAAAATTTTATCAAAAAACTCTTGATTTAATTCAGCCAATTCCGTTTCCGTAATTTCCTCAATAGTAAAAACCAATGATTCGTTAAAATCATGGGCTTCATCATGCGATAGGCCCAAAACATTCATCAATATATGATCATCAGAAAATAAATTTTTTGATTTCAAGTCAATAATGTCACCCGCTTTTAATTTAATAAATTTTTTGTTATTAGTTTTTCCTTTTATTTTTTCTAACTTGAATGTTGATTTTTTGTTAATCTCTTTTTCTTCATTAACAAAAGTTCCGGTAATATTTGAATTTTCAGTTATAACATCTTGAGTAATTAATTTTCCATATTGCTCTCTCATATTGGCAATTTGATCATCAATCATTTTATTATCAGCTAATATTTTATATGCCTTAATTGCTTTTTTTGGTTCTAAATTCACTTCAAATTCAGGGGCAAGTCCTAATTCAAATTCAAAAGTGAATTTTTCTTTGTCCCATGAAAAATCATCCTGCATTTTAGGCAATGGATTTCCTAAAACATCCAGTTTTTCCTCAATTAAGAATTTATTTAAAGAATCTTGTAAAAGCTTATTAACTTCATCGATCATAACCGATTTACCATATTGCTTTTTAACCAGACTCATTGGTACATGACCTTTTCTAAATCCCGGAATGTTAGCTTTTTTACGGTAATTATTTAATTCCCTATCAACTTTATTTTGATAATCATCAGCATTAATATCAATTTTTACAACCGAATTAAGCGCATCTATGTCTTCTTTGGTAATTTTCATGAAAAACTATTTTTGTCATTAACCATTAATAAAATTAGAACGTATATAAAAACCACGTTCTAATATTAAAAATTTAAGGGTGCAAAAGTAAACAATTTACATCAATTTATAACAATCATCATACCAAATAACTAACTTATATTGGTTAATATAGTGTTAAAGCATAACAATACTTTATTAAAAGTTTTTTAAAACGGGGTAAGTAACGAATTAGCATGAATCAGAATATGTTTTAATGGCTGGTTTAGTCTAAAATTTTAAATAAGATTGATTCAAAAAATGACAATAAAATACTAAATAAAAGTGCTGTCCAAAATCCTGATACACTAAATCCGTCAATCCAGCTATTCGCTATAAGAATAAGTGCTGCATTTATAACGAACAAAAATAGCCCTAATGTTAATATCGTTACCGGTAATGTTAAAACAATTAAAATCGGTTTTAAAATTGTAAAAAGCAAACCAACTATCACAGCCACCCATATAGCAGTTGTATAATTATCAACATCAACTCCTGGCAAAATATTAGCCAGTATTATCACGGCTACAGCAGTTAATAAAATTTTTAAAATGTACTTCATTTGATCTGGTTTTAAAATTCTTTAAGCAAATTAGTCATTTTCAAGAAATCGTACAACATTATTATAAAAATCGGTTGGATTTTCGGCATGCAGCCAGTGTCCGGCATTTGAAATTGTAACAATCTTACTATTAGAAAAATGTGCATTTATCAAAGCTTCATCGTCATTTGAAACATATCCGGATTTTTCTCCTTTTAAAAACAATGTTTTTCCGTCAAACTGAGTTATCGGTGGTAAACCTACCCCTACCTCATCAAAACACTCGGTTAAACATTCTAAATTAAAACGATACGCAAATTCATCTTTTGTTTTCCGATAAACATTTTTTGATAAAAATTGTCTAATTCCTATATCCGGAATATATTTTTTAAAAATCGTATCAATCTCATTTCGGGATTTAACTTGAGTAAAATCTACAGCATTTAGAGCTTCTATAATATATTGATGATGTGGAGGATAATATCTCGGTGCAATATCAGCAACAATTAATTTGTTTACCTTTTCCGGAAATTCCACGGCGAATAACATTGCTGTTTTACCACCCATAGAATGACCTAATAAATTAACTTTCGCCAATTGATGAAATTCTATATAATTCATTAAATCTTCCACCATTAATTCATAAGTGAATTCATCTGAATGAAAACTCCTGCCATGATTTCTTTGATCAATAATATGCACTTGGAAATTTTCACCGAATTTATTGGCTAGAGATTTCCAATTATCACCCATCCCAAAAAAACCATGTAAAATTAATAGAGGTTCACCTTCACCAAGAATAATTGAGTGTAATAATTTCATCTGTTAATAATTATTGTTTTTTATTGGTTATACCTGCCTGCCGGTAGGTAAGTGTAACATTCATATAATCATTTCCTTGTATGACAAAGATTTTAGTCATGAAGGTTTAATTATTTTAATTTTTGCAAATACATACCTACTACATTTTGTAAACCAAAATATAAGGACTCAGAAATTAAGGCATGACCAATAGAAACTTCTAATAAATTTGGGATTTCTCGAGCAAAAAACTGTAAATTATCTAAATTCAAATCATGGCCTGCATTTAAGCTCAAACCCAAACTATTTGCTAATTCAGCAGCTTTAACATAAGGTATAACTCCCTGCCTGTTCCCTTTTTCATAAGCTACTGCAAATGCCTCAGTATACAATTCAATTCTATCTGCTCCGATTTTAGCGGCGGCCTCTATCAATTTAAGATCTGTATCCATAAAAATCGATGTTCGGATATTGTTTCTCTTAAATTCAGAAACAACTTCCTGTAAAAAGTTTTGATTTTTAATGGTATCCCAACCGGCATTTGAAGTAATTGCATCAACCGCATCGGGTACTAAAGTCACTTGTGTTGGTTTAATATCCAACACTAAATCAACAAATTTCTGAATCGGGTTTCCTTCTATATTAAATTCGGTAGTTATGATTGGACTTAAATCATAGGCATCTTGGTATTTTATATGTCGTTCATCTGGCCTTGGATGAACAGTTATTCCTTGTGCTCCAAATGCCTGAATATCAATAGTTGCTTTCATTAAGTTAGGAGTATTTCCGCCCCGAGCATTTCTTAGAGTAGCTATTTTATTAATATTTACACTTAATTTTATCATTAATAATTTATTTATATTTTTAATACAAAAGATATTTTATCTTTACAAAAAGTTATTTTAAATTAAAATACAAAATTACAGTTTTATAATATATTATCACTGTTGTTAATAGTTTTATGCATACAATAGATTACATATTAAAAGATATCAAACCAATAAGTCTTAATGACAATATTAAAAAAATTAAAGCATTATTTGAAGAAATTTCTTCGTCTCACTTACCTATCGTTGATAACAATAAGTATTATGGAACTGTTACAAATCAAGATATTGATTTTTCTGAATTTGACGATAAGAAATTAAAAGAAATTAAGAACCAAATTCAATTATTTTACGTGACTGAGACAATGAATTGGTTTGAAGTTCTACAATTTTTTGCGATTAATAATACCAACTTAATGCCCGTACTTGATTCGAATAAAAAATATTGGTTATTATGAATTAGATGATTTTTTAAATATTTTCAGATGTACACCTTTTTTACACGAACAGGGCGTAATATTGGTTGTTGCAAAAGGTGTTAATGACTATTCCTTTAGTGAAATTTCTCAAATCGTTGAGTCAAATAATGCTACATTATTTGGGGCTTTTGTATCAAAAATTGAAAATGATATCGCTCAAATAACACTTAAACTAAGCCTTCATGATATTAACAACACCTTACACTCTTTTAGAAGATATAACTATCAAATTTTAAATGATTTTGAAAAAGATAAATATTTAGAAGAATTAAATGACAGATCTAATTATTTACAAAAGTATTTAAATATTTAAACAATTTATGAAAGTAGGAATATACGGACAATCAAATAACGATATCACCTTAAAGTATATTAATTTTTTAGTTGATATTCTTAATCAAAATGACATAATTACCGTTTTTGAAGAGAAATTCTATGAGTTCTTTAAAAAATCTCCTAACAAAAGAAACTATAAAACATTTTCAGATTATCACGAATTAGATAGTTCATATGATTTATTTTTTAGTGTAGGTGGTGATGGAACATTTTTACGATCTATAACTTTAGTTCGAGATTTAAACATTCCTATTATCGGTATTAATACCGGAAGATTAGGGTTTTTAGCTACAATTAAAAAAGAAGAAGTTCATCATGCTATTGATCAAATTCTGAAAAAAAAATATATTATCCAGGAAAGAACACTGCTTTGTGTTAAAATTAATGATAAAAATAAAGATTTAAAAGAGTTACATTTTGCTTTAAACGAGGTTGCGATTAGTCGAAAAAACACCGCATCAATGATTACTGTTAAAACTTTTTTAGACAGTGAATATCTGACTACATATTGGAGTGATGGTTTAATTATTTCAACACCTACGGGATCAACAGGTTATTCACTTAGTTGTGGCGGACCAATTATATCACCCGCTTCAAAAAACCTTGTTTTAACACCGATTGCACCTCACAGCTTGGCAGTTAGACCTTTGGTAATACCGGAAGAAACAAAAATTGAATTAAAGATTGATAGCAGGGCTAATGAAGTTTTACTAACCTTAGATTCACGAATCACTACCATAAACAATAACACAAAAATTTATATTGAAAAATGTAATTTCATCATAAAAACAATTCAATTGGTTGACCAGACATTCATTAAAACTCTTCGTGAAAAATTATTGTGGGGAGAAGATAAGCGCAATTGATCAGCTAAAATTGATGCAATTTATGTTATAAAATTCTGTTATGAATATCTATGATAATTCATTCTCAAAAAAGACCACCTAATTCAATTAAAAGCAATTGTATTTTTTTTATATTTGCGAACCATTTTTTTATGATGAAAAAAATTTTAATAGTAACCTTATTTCTATTAAGTTCTGCATATTCTTTTGCTCAATTAAATGAGATTGGAGCATTTCTAGGTGGAAGCAATTATATTGGCGATATTGGAAGAACAAATTATATTTTTCCGAATAATTATGCCATTGGTGGCGTATACAAATGGAATATGCACCCGCATTATTCTTTAAGAGCAACATACACTTATTCAAAATTATCTGGTAATGACAGAGATTCAGATAATTCCTTTCGAAAGTATCGTGGCTTCAGTTTTACAAATTCTATACATGAATTGGCTGCAGGAATAGAATATCATTTCTTTAAATATAATTTATCTAAAATAGGTTATACGCATACTCCTTATATATTAGTAGAAGCAGCGGTTGTTAATTATGCAACATTTGACAATGGGCGTACATTTAATTTTACTGTGCCATTTGGTGTGGGTTATAAAACCATATTGGCACCAAATATTGGCATAACCATTGAAACATCTTTCAGGTATACATTTAAAGATGATATTGATTTTTACCCAAATGATGAAAACAGTCCTAATATTCAAATAAATCCTAATAATAATGATTGGTATGTTTTTACCGGAATAACTGTTGTTTATGCATTTGGCAGGGAAGGTTGTTATACAGGAAAATTTTAAAAACACTATGAGTTTAAAATCAAAAATAAATATTGACTTTTTACCTAAGCATATTGCCATAATAATGGACGGCAATGGGCGTTGGGCGAAAAATCAAGGTTTTAAACGAGTATTTGGACATAAAAGAGGGGTAGAATCTGTGAGACAAGTTGTTGAAGCGGCTACAGAATTAGGAATAGAGGCAATTACTCTATTTGCATTTTCAACTGAAAACTGGAATCGTCCTAAATTTGAAGTAGATACGTTGATGAGTTTATTAGTAAGTTCATTAAAAAAAGAAATTGTCACTTTTCAAAAAAATAAAATAAAACTTCAAACCATTGGTAACCTTGAAAAGTTACCAGGAAAAGCAAAAAAACAGCTAAAGGAAATTATTGAATTAACGAAAAACAATAAGCAACTTAAATTAACTTTGGCATTGAACTATGGTGGCAGAGAAGAATTAATAAATGCAACAAAAAATATTTCCAAAAAAATTGTTAATAATGAACTCAAAATAGAAGAAATTGATGAAAAAATTATAAATAGTCATTTATATACATTTACTTTGCCCGTCGTTGATTTTTTAATACGAACAAGTGGCGAAAAGCGCATTAGTAATTTTTTATTATGGCAAATTGCTTACGCAGAATTATATTTTACTAATGTATTATGGCCTGATTTTAAAAAGGAAGATTTTTACGAAGCAATATTAAATTATCAAAGTAGAGAAAGGCGATTTGGAAAAACAAGTGAACAAATTGAAAACAGTAATAAATAAGTTAAACATCAGTTTTTTACCCCTATTTTTGGTCTTAACAATATTTACTGCGAATGCGCAAGAAAATAACCCAAAAAGTAACAAAACACAAGACACAATAGCACCTGTAAAACAAGTTATAGATACTATTAAAAGTGTTGAAATAGGTACTGATTCTTTAAAAGTAGAAAATAATTTTAAAAAGATTGATACGCTTAACCCTATAAATAAAGTTACAGATACGGTTAAGGATGTCATTAGCGGGCCTATTATTCTGGAAAAGAATAAAAAATATATTCTAGGTGGGGTAATCGTTAAAGGAAATGAAACCATTTCAGAGCAATCTATCTTAATCTTTTCAGGTCTAAAAAATGGGCAATCCATAAAAATTCCGGGAGATAAATTATCGTCTTCAATTAAAAAATTATGGAGTTCAAAACTATTTTCTAATGTTGATATTTATGTTACTAAAATTGATAACAATGCCATTTATTTAGAAATTAATATCACTGAATTAGATAAGGTTGGTAAGGTAACCATCAAAGGAATTAAAAATTCAAAAATTCAAGATCTTCAAAAAGAAATCGAATTTCAAAATGGTTCTATGTTAACAGAAAATATAATAACCACAACAAAAAACTTTATTCAAGATAAGTATCGCAAAAAAGGGTTTCTGAAAACTAAGGTTTCAATAACAACAAAAATAGATACCTCAAAGCCAAACACTAAAGATGCTTTAATATTGATTGATAAAGGAAATAAAATTAAAATTAAAAAAATTACTTTTCACGGAAATAAGGCTCTGAGTGATAAAAAATTAAAAAAACTACTTAAAAAGACTAAAGAAAAAGGAGTTACAAGAATTTTTTCGCCTTCGAAATTTGTTGAAGATTTATACGAAGAAGATCTGGATAAAGTTGTAGAGAAATTTCAGGAAAAGGGATTTAGGGATGCACTTATCGTTAAAGATTCTATATCATGGAACGATGACAACACCATTAATCTGGATATCACGCTTAATGAAGGAGACAAGTATAAATTCGGAAATATTACTTTCTTGGGTAATACAGTTTTTACCGACCAACAATTACAAAGTATTTTGAGGATTGAACCAGGTGTAACTTATAATGGAAAATCATTAAACGAAAGAGTTTACGGTGATGGAACGCCTGATTCACAGGATATTACAAATACTTATTTAGACAATGGATATTTGTTTTCAAGAGTCAATGCAGTTGAAACCAGTGCTTCGAATAATATTATTGATCTTGAAATTAGAATAATTGAAGACGAAGCGGCAACAATTAGGAAAGTTTCAGTAAAAGGAAATGATGTAACTAATGATCATGTTCTATATAGAGAGATAAGAACAAAACCCGGAGATTTATTCAGTAAAAAAGATATTATCCGTACAATTCGTGAATTGGGTCAGTTAGGATATATTGATGCAGAAAATATTGTTCCTGATGTTCAACCCAATCATGCGGATAAAACTGCAGATATCGAATATGTTTTATCTGAAAAAGGCTCAAGTCAAATTGAATTACAAGGTGGTTATGGCGGAGGAACATTTGTAGGTACTTTAGGATTATCCTTTAATAACTTTGCGGTAAGGAATATATTTAAAATAGATGAATACAGACCCGTTCCCAGGGGAGATGGACAAAGTATTGCATTACGATTACAGGTGAGTAAATATTTTAAAACTTACAGTATATCATTTACCGAACCATGGATGGGGGGTAAAAAACCAAAAGGATTCAATTTTTCTATTTATAATTCCAGCCAGTTTGGATTTGATCCCAGAACCAGAGATGTAGATAAAGATCAATTATTAGACATTATAGGTGCTTCTGTTGGGTTAAGTCAGCGTTTAAAGTGGCCTGATGACTTTTTTACTTTATCAACTTCACTGAACTATCAGCGTTATAAATTAAAAAATTATCGTATTTCATCTTTTGCTTTTGATAATGGTATCTCAAATAATTTTAACCTTGCCATTAATTTTGGAAGGAGTTCGGCAGGACCAAATCCCATATTCCCAACAAGCGGATCACAATTTAATCTGTTATTAAAATTAACACCTCCTTATTCATTATTTGATGATAGAGATTACACAAATTTACCTGATGAAGAAAAATTTAAGTGGATCGAATTTTATAAAGTCGTATTTACCGGTAAATGGTATACTCCGGTAGCTGGTAAATTAACATTAATGTCAAATGCCGAACTAGGGTTTTTAGGTCATTATAACGATGAAATTGGTGCTCCGCCATTTGAACGGTTTTATGTAGGTGGGGATGGATTGTCTACCGGACGATTCGATGGTAGAACAACTATTGCATTAAGGGGTTACCCAAATTCAAGTTTATCATCGGTTACCGGTGGTACAATTTATAATAAGGTAGCATTTGAATTGCGATATCCAATAACTTTAAAACCATCTGCTTCTATATATGCCTTATCATTTTTAGAAGCGGGTAATTCATGGGATGGTTTTGAAGATTACAAACCCTTTTCATTAAAACGTTCAGCAGGTGCTGGTATTAGGGTGTTTATGCCTGCTTTTGGTTTATTAGGAATTGACTTTGGATATGGTTTTGACACAATACCGGGAACCGATCAAATATCAGGCTGGCAAACACATTTTATTATAGGACAACAATTTTAACGTAATAACCAATTATTCAATCCTGTAAAATATTTATGGTTTTTTTAAAGAAATGAATTATTAGGATACACCTTAAGCTAATTTATTATATTTGTCTCAAATTAATTATTGGCATGGTTTTTTCTAAAAACTAATAGAATGAAAGTAAAAAAAGGTATAATTGTTTTATTAATATTTCTCAGTTTTATTACTTATGCCCAAAAAGGACAAAGAGTTGCATATATTGATATGAACTATATACTGGAAAATGTTCCTGAATATGTTGATGCCCAGTCAAAATTAGATGACAAAGTAATTAAATGGCAACAAAAACTAGATTTGCTTTCGGATGAAATAAAAACCCTGAATACCGATTTAAGCAATGAAAAATCTTTACTGACCAAAGAACTCATCAGTGAAAGGGAAGAAGATATTGAAATAAAAAAAAATGAATTAAAGAGATTACAAATTGCATACTTCGGACCAACAGGAGATTTATTTCAATTACGTAAACAGCTAGCGAAGCCTGTTCAAGATCAAGTATATAACGCAATTCAAGAAATTGCGAAAAGAAAGCGTTATGATTTTGTTCTGGATAAATCAAGTGATTTAATATTGTTGTACAGCAATAATAAATACGATATAAGTGAATTGGTTTTAAACAGTATTGTTAAAGGCCGAAAAAGAAAAGCGATTGCCGATCTAAAAAATGAACGCTTAATAAAGGCAGGGGCAATTACAGCAGGAGTAAAGACCAATGATGCAAATGCCAATTCTGAAACTCAGATTGACGAGCTTTCAGGTTCTGATGTAGATCCAAATCAGGTGGAAAAAACAGATGCTCAGAAAAAAATTGATGAACGAAATGCCAAAAGAGAAGCTTTAAAAGCAAGAATTAAAGCCCAACAGGAAGCTAGAGCTCAAATGAGAGATTCATTAAAAAAAGTTGCTGTAGAAAAACGGGCTGCAAAATTAAAGGAAATCGAAGATCGAAAGAAAAAACGTGAAAAAGAAATTGAAAACAAAGATTAAAACTAAAGTATAACACAAATATTATTATTAACAAATTATTAGAAAAATGAAATTATTTAGAAATTTATTCGTAGCATTTGCACTTTTTACTGCATTTAATACAATCCAAGCTCAAAATGTAGCACATATTGATAGTGAGCAATTATTAATGGCTATGCCTGAAACTAAAGCTATGGAAACTGAATTGAAAAAAGTACAACAAACTTATGCAGATGAGTATAATGCACAGGCAACTGCTTTACAAGCAAAATTAAAAAAATATGATGCTGAAGCACCAACCCAAACCGATGTTAAAAATGAAGAACGCAGGGTTGAAGTTGAAACATTGAAACAAAAAATTCAAAAGTATGCTCAAACTGCCGATCAGGAAATTCAAAAAAAGCGTTTTGATTTATTAAAACCTATTGTTGAAAAAGCACAAAAAGCAGTTAGCGACGTAGCTAGTGAAAAAGGTGTTAAATATGTATTTGATTCTTCTCCTGGTAAAGGTTTAATCGTTTTTGAAGGCGAAAATCTTATGCCGGCGGTAAAATCAAAATTAGGTATTCAATAAAAAATACTTTTATAAAGAAATAACTTTAGACAAAAAAATCCAGCCATAAGCTGGGTTTTTTGTTTTTATGATTAGTTTCGGTCATCTCAAATTTTACCACACATTTATTTTAACTCTCTCTTTTTATTTGTACCACCCTGCATATTTCACATAATTATTTGCAATTCTGTTTACTTCACCTTCAATTAATTCTTTACTAATATCTTTTATTTTTTTAGCAGGTATTCCTGCAAAAACCGAACCTGATCTCACAATAGTGTTTTTTGTAACAACTGCACCAGCAGCTATAATACTGTTAGTTTCTATTACACAATCATCCATAATAATTGCTCCCATGCCTATTAAAACATTGTCGTGAATAGTACAACCATGTATTAAAGCATTATGTCCGATAGAAACATTATTACCTATTCTAGTTGGTGAAGTTTTATAAGTAGCATGGATAATGGCCCCATCTTGTACATTGACTTTATTACCCATCTCAATAGAGTGTACATCTCCCCGAATTACAGCATTATACCATATACTGCATTGATCGCCCATTTTAACATCCCCAATAATAACGCAATTTTCCGCCAAAAAACAAGCAGCACCAAATTGAGGTTTTATACCATTTAATTCCTTAATTATCATTAATTATAAATTTAATATCTATTCTTTAACAAATATTATCAAATTTAGAACTAATTTCTTTTGTATTTTTGCAATTAGATCTAAAAAATGAATAATGTCAAAATTTAATATAGAAAAAACAGAAAACCCTTCAATAATAAAATTTGTATTCGATAAGATCCTAACCGAAAACAGTTTCGAATACAACTCTGTTGAAGATGCCAATAACTCTACTTTAGTTCAACAACTTTTTCATTTACCATTTGTGAAAAAAGTTTTTGTTACTGCAAATTTTATTGCTATTGAAAAATTTGATATCTTAGAATGGAGAGAGGTCCAGGATGAAATAAAAGAAATATTCGAAGTTTATATGGCTCAAAATGAATCAATTTTTATTCCGAAAAATGAAGCTAATTTGGTTGAAGTATATGCTGAAAGTACTCCGAATCCTAATGTGCAAAAATTTGTGACCAATAAGCTGCTCTCTAATCAACATATTGAATTATCCAATAAAATTGATGCTAAAGATGTTCCGCTGGCATTGGAGCTCTTCGCCTTTCCTTTTGTTAAAGAAGTCTTTATATCTGATAATTATGTTTCCATTCAAAAAACTAATGACTTGGATTGGTTTGAAATTAATAATTCAATTCGTGATTTCATAAAAGAATATTTACAAAGCAACAGACGAATCGTATCTCAGAATTATATGCAAAAGTCTAATGTTAAAAGTGGTGATAACGCTCAGTATACTCCCACAAACGATGATATTTCAAAAGAAATAATTGCTGTTTTAGAAGAATATATAAAACCGGCGGTGGCCGGTGATGGTGGTAATATTCAGTTTTTATCATACATTCCGGAAACCAAAGAAGTAAATGTTATTTTACAAGGGGCCTGTAATGGCTGTCCGTCTTCAACTATCACTTTAAAAAATGGAATTGAAGCAACTCTAAAACAATTATTACCCGGTAAAATAGGAACAGTTAATGCTTTAAATTGATTATTTTAAAATATGTTTTTGATATAAAAGGCGCTTTTAAAGTGCCTTTTTTTATCTTTATCCCATCATCTTACCATCTATGTTATGAAACATTATTCTAATATAAAATTCGCGCTTATTTTTCTTTTTATTACTTCATAATTTCTGCACAAAATTCAAATATGACAATTAAATACCCTAAAACTAAAAAAGTAGATAAGATTGATGATTATTTTGGCACTAAGATTCAAGACCCTTACAGGTGGCTCGAAGATGATCGATCAGCAGATACAGAAGTATGGGTTGAAGCAGAAAATAAAGTAACGTTTAACTATTTAGATAAAATTACATTTCGGGAAGATTTTAAAAAAAGATTAACACAGTTATGGAATTACGAAAAATACGGTTCTCCTTTTAAACGTGGTGATTACTACTATTTTTATAAAAACGACGGCTTACAAAATCAATATGTTTTATATCGTCAAAAGGATAAAGAAAAACCTGAAATATTTTTAAATCCGAATAATTTTTCTAAAGATGGTACTACTTCCTTGGGAAGCGTTTCTTTTAGTAAAGATGGAAAAAAAGTTGCCTATTCAATTTCTGAAGGTGGTTCTGATTGGCGAAAAGTAATTGTAATGAATGCAATTTCTAAAGAAATAATAGAAGACACAATCAAAGATGTAAAATTTAGCAGACTTTCATGGTATAATAATGAAGGTTTTTATTATTCAAGTTATGAAAAACCAATAGGAAGTGAACTCTCAGCAAAAACCGATCAACACAAATTGTATTATCACAAATTAGGGAACAAACAAAAAGATGATAAAATTATTTTTGGATTAAATGAAAAACGACGTTATGTAGGCGGTTATGTAACTGAAGATCAACAATATTTAGTGATAACAGCGGCAAACTCTACATCTGGTAACGAACTATATTTTAAAGATTTATCCAAACCAAATGATAATTTAATAACTATAGTTGATAATTTTGAAAGCGATAGTTATGTAATAAACAGCGAAGGAAAAAATCTATTTATTTCAACGAACTTAGATGCTCCAAATAAAAAAATTATCAAAGTAAATGTAAATAATCCAACCCCTGAATATTGGGTTGATTTTATTCCGGAAACGGAAAATGTTTTAAGTATAACAACTGGTACTGGTTACTTTTTTGCAGAATATATGAAAGATGCCATATCACAAATAAAACAGTATGATAACGAGGGTAATTTTATTCGTGAAATAAAGCTTCCCGGTATTGGTTCGGCAGGTGGTTTTAGTGGTAAAAAAGAAGACCAAACCTTATATTATTCATTTACCAATTACACTACTCCTTTTTCTATATATAAGTTTAATCCAAAAGATGGTAAATCAAATCTTTATAAAAAACCAAAAGTAGATTTTATTTCAGATGATTACGAATCGAAACAGGTATTTTATAGTTCAAAAGACGGCACCAAAATTCCAATGATCATTACCTATAAAAAAGGTATTGAGCTCAACGGTAAAAACCCAACTATTTTATATGGGTATGGTGGTTTTAATATTAGTTTAACACCTTCTTTCAGTATAGCAAATGCAGTTTGGTTAGAGCAGGGTGGTGTTTATGCAGTGCCTAATCTACGTGGTGGTGGTGAGTATGGTAAAGCCTGGCATGATTCAGGAACCCAGTTAAAAAAACAAAATGTATTTGATGATTTTATCGCCGCTGCGGAATATTTAATCGATAATAAATATACTTCTAGTGATTATTTAGCAATCAGAGGAGGATCAAACGGAGGATTGTTAGTTGGTGTAACCATGACAAAGCGACCAGATTTAATGAAAGTTGCTTTACCGGCAGTTGGAGTTTTAGATATGTTACGCTACCACACTTTTACAGCAGGTGCTGGGTGGGCTTATGACTATGGAACATCAGAGCAAAATAAAGAAATGTTTAATTATTTAAAAGGTTATTCACCTGTTCACAATGTAAAAAAAGGAGTAAAATACCCTGCAACTTTGATAACTACAGGTGATCATGATGATAGAGTTGTCCCTGCACACTCGTTTAAATTTGCCGCAGAATTACAGGAAAAACAAAGTGGTAACAATCCTGTTTTAATTAGAATCGAAACAAAAGCAGGTCATGGTGCCGGAACTCCGGTTTCAAAAACAATTGAACAATATGCTGATATATTTAGCTTTACTCTTTACAATATGGGTTATAGAGAATTCAATGTAAGTGTCAAAAATTAATATTCTCAGCGAAGTATTGTCGAATTTACAATTCCTGCTTGGTCTCCAAGAAATTGTAGGTATTAATAAATTTCTAAAATTCTAATTTTATTTCCGTTAAAAATAACCTCATCATTTTCCTTTTTCCCAAGTAATAATTTCCCTACTGGGGAAGAGGGAGATAATACAAAAAATTCTACATCCATGACAAATACCGGACCCATGCTGATAGCTAAAAAATAATTTCCTTTATTGGTATAAATTAAAGCCCCTAATTTTGCAATTTTATTTTTCTTTTGAATATTCATTTTCTGTAAAATTTCGTTCATATTTGAAATAACAGAAAACTGTTGTGATGCTTTTTCCATTTCCAATTGTAACATGGCTCTTCCGGTTTCGTGTTTATCTCCAGCCGAACTTTTAGTTTCTGAAAGTAATGCATTTTGATTTGAGTTCATTATTTGATGTATAGTTTCCGATTTATCATCAATAAACCTTTTACAGTTTTGATATAATGCTTCTTTAATATTTATCATGACCTACCATAATTAAAATAATATGCAGTTTTGATCGACCCATTGCAAAAAGGTTTATTTGGAAACATTTATGCTTGAAGGAAAAAATAAAGATAGCGTATTCAATTTTTAAAAAAGCATGAAATTTCAAAATCAATTCTTTGAAAAGAGAATGTTAAACGTAAGCCTAATCAAATAATTTTGTACTTTACAAATCTCTATTAAATAGATACTTTAACTTTGAACTAGAGTGGCCGTTAGGTGCCCAGAAAGAACAACCAGAGTTATAGCATCAGTATTGTTAATTTAATATTATGAAAAAAACTCGATGCTCCTGGCCTGACAAAGATCCTCTATATCTAAAGTATCATGATACAGAATGGGGAGTGCCCGTTTATGATGATGACAAATTATTTGAGTTCTTAATTTTAGAAACCTTCCAGGCCGGATTAAGCTGGATTACTGTTTTACGAAAACGTGAAAATTTCAGAAAAGCATTTGATAATTTTGATTATCAGAAAATTGCAAAATATGGTGATAATAAATTTGACGAACTAATTCAAAACGCTGGCATTATCAGAAATAAGTTAAAAATAAAGGCCACTATTAGTAATGCCCATGCATATATGGAAATACAAAAAGAATTTGGTTCATTTTCAAAATATATCTGGACCTTTGTGGGTGGAAAGCCTATTATTAACAAATGGAGATCATTAAATGAAATTCCTGCAACCACTGAAATTTCTGATAAACTTTCCAAGGATCTGAAAAAGCGTGGTTTTAAATTTGTTGGCTCAACCGTGATCTATGCTCACATGCAGGCAACGGGTATGGTTAATGATCATGTCACGAATTGTTTCAGGCATAGTGAAATTTAATACTTATAGCTCATGATGCTACTAGAAATGAAATAACTTCTAGTTTATATTTCTTCCACAGGAATATAAATTTCGCTTATTAAATCTGCAGGATTCGGTGTAATCAATGGGCTATTAACATATAATTCAAAAGGCTCACCGGTTTCTATCATTTTATATTCAGCTAAGTTAGCAACTTCTTTCATTGCGGTTTCCCAAGCTTCTTGTGAATTGTCATAACTCCCTTTTAAAGTTGTTTTAAAATATTTTCCTCTTTCCATAAACCCGGAAACAATATCAGTTCCTTTAGGTGTAATCATTTTTTCAGATACCGGATAACAAACTGAAAACATTGCCGTTCCGTTTTCTTCATCATATTTATGAAATAAACTAAATGGTCCTCCCGTTGTCCTAACACTATTTTCTTTAATAAAATCGTTAACTTTCATCATAATTTTCGGAAAATTAGAGCCAATTTCATCAATTCTGCAAGAAGTTGTTGCGTACAAATAATGACCGCCGCCATAATCAACCACTCCATTAACTTCAACGCTGTAAACTTTTGTCTTTTTTTGAATATTTTCATCAAACAGTTCCAAACCTCTTTCTTCCATTGGCCCTATTTGCTCTTCCATGCCATTTGCCATCCAACGTGTAAAAAAGCCCATTTCACCGTTCATACCCCAGGTTAAATTAGTACCCCCCTCTACTTTCTCCAGGGTCCAGTATACTTCCGACCTCATATCGCCAAAAGGAGTTTTAAAAATAATTTCCTGATCCAGGCTTTTAGGCTTATCCACTTTTAGAGTATTCATTGTTCCGTCTCCATCTTTTCCCGTCCAGGAATATGATCCTCCTTCACCAATCGTATTCGCAGCATAGGTTGCTTCAATTGTTGGATCTTCTTCATACCATGGGCCCCAGTCTTTCCAGTTTTTATAATCATTCAGGTCATTGAATACCACTTCAGGCTGCGCCTTTATAACTTTCGATCTGCTTACATTATACGAACCATCAAGTGTTGCCAAATAAATTGCACCGATCACTATTAAAGTTAATAGTAAAATAAAAAAATATTTTAAAAATTTCATTTCGAATAAAATTTAGGTTAGATTCAAATATAATCAATAAAAATTTATCATCTCCATTTTAAGTTTTTAACCTGACTTATATCGAACTAAGGTTTTTAATAAGCGCTCATTTTTTGGTAAACCCTTAGCTTTTATCTAAATTTGAACATTCTTAAATAAAAATAAAATCCTATGAAATTTAAAAGTTTAATAAGTGCCGTTGTTATAGGTATTACCTTATTTTCTTGTACTGAAAATAAAAAAGAACCTATTGAAGTTGTCAAAAAAGAATCTAAATCAGAATTTAATTATCTAGCTGAGCAATTTGCAGATATTAAGGTTTTACGTTATCAAATTCCTGGTTTTGACCAACTTTCATTACAACAAAAAAAGTATGTTTATTATTTAACTCAGGCCGGTTTGGCTGGTCGTGATATTATGTATGACCAAAATTATCGCCATAATTTAAAAATACGTCGTGCTCTAGAAAATATTTATCAAAATTATAAAGGAGATAAAACCAATGATAATTGGAAAAATTTTGAAATTTATTTAAAACAAATTTGGTTCGCCAACGGAATTCACCATCATTATGCCAATGATAAGTTTATACCAAAATTTAACAAGGAATTTTTAAATACTCTATTAAGTGAAACCAACACGAAATTAGAGGGTGAAGCTTTTGATATAATTTTTAATGATGTTGATATAAAAAAAGTAAATTTAAATCCGGATAAGGGTTTGGTTAAGGGGTCTGCAATAAATTTTTATTCACCAAATATCACAGCCGAGGATGTTGACACTTATTATTCAAATATAAAAGCAGATAAGAAAATGCCCATTGAAAAAGGTTTAAATACCAGATTGGTTAAAGAAAATGGAGTCGTTTCTGAAATAGTTTATAAAAGTGGCGGATTGTATGGTGCCTCAATTGATCAAATTATTTTTTGGTTAGAAAAAGCTAAAGAAGTTGCAGAAAATGAAGAGCAAGCTAAAGGATTGGGTTTATTGATCAAATATTATCAAACCGGTGATCTGCATGTTTGGGATGAATATAATATTGTTTGGGCAAAATCAACTGCCGGCGATATAGATTATATCAACGGGTTCATTGAAGTATATAATGATCCAAAAGGATATAAAGGATCATATGAATCAGTTGTACAGATCAATGATTTTGAAATGTCACAAAAGATGGCCGCTTTAGCAGAAAATGCGCAATGGTTTGAAGATAATTCAACATTACAAGAAACACATAAAAAGAAAAATGTAGTTGGCGTTTCCTATAAAACCGTAAATGTGGCGGGTGAAGCCGGAGATTCCTCTCCTTCCACTCCTATCGGAATTAATTTACCAAACAACAATTGGATTAGAGAACAACACGGATCAAAATCGGTTTCTTTAGGAAATATAATTGATGCCTATAATAATGCTGGGGGAAGCGGTAGATTAAAAGAATTTGCTTTTAATGATGAAGAGGTAGAATACGAAGAAAAATTTGGAAAATTAGCTGATAAACTGCATACCTCTCTACATGAAGTTATTGGTCATGCGAGTGGTCAGATAAATGAAGGTGTTGGCACACCAAAAGAAACAATGAAAAATTATGCTTCAACTTTAGAAGAAGCTCGTGCTGATCTTGTTGGTCTTTATTATTTACCAGATACAAAACTAGTGGAAATTGGAATTTCACCAGATGCACATGGCATTGGTAAAGCGGCTTTTGATGGTTATATTCGAAATGGATTAATGGTGCAATTAATTCGCTTAAATCTAGGTGATGATATAGAAGAAGCACATATGCGTAACCGACAATTAGTTGCTGCCTGGGCAATGGAAAAGGGTGCAAATGATAATGTAATTGAAAAAGTTATCAAAGATGGTAAAAGCTATTTTGTAATAAACGATTACGAAAAACTTAGAGTTTTATTCGGTGAGTTATTAAGTGAAATTCAGCGTATAAAATCTGAAGGTGATTTTGAAGCTGGTAAAGCATTGGTTGAAACTTATGGAGTAAAAGTTGATCAGGCAATTCACAAAGAAGTTTTAGAAAGAAACAGTCAGTTTAATTCAGCTCCTTATAGTGGATTTATAAACCCTGTATTGGTTCCGGAATTGAATGACAAGGATGAAATTACTGATATCAAAGTTATTCAACCAGAAAGTTACACAAGTCAAATGTTAGAATATGCTAAAAAGTATACAACTTTGCCGGATGTTAATTAAAAAATAAAAATAAACTAAAAGACGTAATAATTAGTATTATCTATTCATTACGTCTTTAGTTTCTATTAGCATAATTTTATATAAATGACAGGTATTGTTACTAAATCAACAGGAAGCTGGTATTGGGTTCGAACCCAAAACCATCAACAATACCAATGCCGAATTCGTGGTAAATTTCGTATTCAAGGCATAAAAAGTACAAACCCGTTAACAGTTGGTGATCATGTTGATTTTGAACTAGAAAAAAATACAAATACCGGAATTATTACCAATTTTCACGAACGTAAAAATTATATTGTTCGTAAATCAGTTAAACTATCTAAACAAACCCATATTATTGCAGCAAATATTGACATTGCATTTTTAATGGTCACATTAGATAATCCAACTACATTTCCTGCATTTATTGATCGGTTCTTGGCTACTGCTGAAGCTTATCATATAGAAGTTATTTTATTATTTAATAAAATGGATTTGAACAGTGAAAACTTGGAAAATGAAAAGGATAAACTTGTGAAAATTTATAATAATATCGGATATACTTGTCTGGAAATTTCTGCTAAAGAAAGAATTAATATAGATAAAGTAAAAGATGCTATGCACGGAAAAGTTAGTATGTTTTCAGGACATTCAGGTGTTGGTAAAACCACTTTGATCAATACCATTGATTCAAATTTAAATTTAAAAACTGCCGAAATTTCATCTCAACATAAACAAGGTCAACATACTACAACTTTTGCCGAAATGTTCGTAATACCCACCGAACCAGAAAGTTATATTATTGACACTCCAGGTATAAAAGGCTTTGGAGTTGTTGACTTTAAACAAAACGAAATAGGTGATTATTTTAAAGAATTTTTCGCTTTAAAACATCAATGCAAATTCAACAATTGTTTGCATGTCAACGAACCGAAATGTGCCGTGAAAAAGGCATTGGAAAATAACCTAATTGCACCATCCCGATATAAAAGCTATTTACAATTGTTAAATGGAGAAGATGAAAATTATCGAACGAATAATTATGTTTAATTTTTTTTGATAAAAATTATTTATTCTTTAAAAAATATTCCTTTTATTTGAATAAAATATTCTCCCAGAATATTGATGAATAATAATTATTATAAATGAAAGCAGTGATTCAACGAGTTGCATCTGCCTCAGTTATGGTTGATGGGGAAGTAATTAGTAAAATTAAGAAGGGACTTTTAATATTGCTTGGTATAACCCAAGACGACACTTCTGAAGATATTCGATGGCTATCCAATAAAATAGTAAATCTCCGTATTTTTAATGATGAAAATGAAGTGATGAATAAATCACTTATTCAGATAGATGGTCAATGTATTGTTGTAAGCCAATTTACTTTAATGGCAAACACAAAAAAAGGAAACAGACCTTCGTATATCAAAGCGGCAAAACCTGAGATAGCTATCCCAATTTACGAACAATTTGTATATCAATTTGAGCAAGATTTAGAAAAAAAAGTAGGTACAGGTATTTTCGGAGCTGATATGAAAATTGAATTGCAAAATGATGGGCCGGTAACTATAATAATTGATACTAAGAACAAACAGTAAACTTTTTATTGCACCGTTGTAAACTAAATTTAAATTACATGAAAAACAACAGCTTAACCTTGCTCTTCTTTTTTATTTTTTTCTCCCAATTATATTCACAAAATTTTGACTTAAGTACATTGACTATTCCCGATAGTTTAAAACAGGGGTAAATGTGGTTATTCGATATGAAAACACCCATATTGAAATTGTAAACCAATCAAAAATGATATTTCAAAGTCCATTGTGGAAATGCTTAAATTTAGCAGAGACAATCAAGTTGATATTATAGGTGATAAAATGTATATTAGTCCTTTGCTTTTTTTAGCGTTGGGTGAAAATCCTTTTAAACAAGAAGAAAGATTATATCCCATCGATTATGGTTCAGCCTGGAAAAATGATATTAATATTTCTATCCAAATACCCGAAGGATATACAATAGTATCTAAACCAATTGATTTTTCCTTTACCTTACCCGATAATTTAGGCACTTATATTTTAAAAACTGAAGTTGTAAATAATAAAATAAATGTTACTTCGCAAACTAAAATAAATGCTCCAATAATTGGAGCTAATCATTATAAAACTTTAAAAGGTCTGTACGAACAAGCTATTGATAAGCAATTGGAAAAAATTGTTTTAGTTCAAAGTCAGCCTTAAACAATTCATCGGATGATTTAAAATCACCCGGAGAAAATATAAATTAACAATTACAATTTTTATCGCAATCACCATTCTTATTTTTTGATTTAAAGAAATATTTTCTTACCAAAAAGAAAATGGCTAAAACTAATACGATATAAACTAAAACTTGTTGCATAAAAAATTTAAACTAAAACTGTATAGGTTAAAAAAGCGGCAACATAGGCTAAAGTACCCATGCCAAATAATTGTAATAAAGGCCATTTCCAGCTATTGGTCTCTCGTTTAACAATGGCCAGAGTACTTGCACATTGCATTGCAAATGCATAAAAAATCAACAAAGACATTCCTACCGGAAAATTAAACAATTTTTCACCAGTATCCTGATTTATTTCAGCAGCCATTCGTTGTTTAATAGTCGAATTATTTTCATCATCATTACCAACACTGTATATCGTTGCCAAAGTTCCTACAAATACTTCACGGGCTGCAAATGATGAGATCAATGCGATTCCAATTTTCCAGTCATATCCTAAGGGTTTGATTACCGGTTCAATAGCTTTCCCCATAACCCCAATATAAGAATGTTCTAATTTATATGAAGCCAATTGTTCTTGATATTCATCGGGTTTTAAATCATTATTTTCTATATTGTTATTAAACTCCGTTTCGGCATTTTCAAATTCTTTTGAACCGTTTGATGCCAGAAACCAAAGAATAATTGAAATTGCTAAAATTATCTTTCCTGCTCCGAATACAAAAGCCTTTGTTTTTTCAATAACTGTATAAAAAACATTTTTCAATGATGGAATTTTGTAATTAGGCATTTCAATAACGAAAAAACTTTTACTTTTAATTTTTAAAACTTTATGCAATAAAAGACCTGAAAGCATTGCTGATGCAAATCCTAAAAAATACAAAGCCAATAAGGTCAATCCCTGCAAACTAAAGATACCCAAAATTCGTTGTTGTGGAATGATCAATGCAATGATTATCGCGTAAACGGGTAACCTCGCCGAACATGTAGTGAAAGGTACAACCAATATTGTGATCAATCTCTCTTTCCAACCACTAATGTTTCTTGCTGCCATAACAGCAGGTATCGCACAAGCTGTACCAGAAATTAACGGAACAACGCTTTTACCACTCATTCCAAAACGTCGCATAATTTTATCCATTAAAAACACTACACGACTCATATAACCGGTCTCTTCAAGTATAGCTACAAATAAAAATAGTATGGCAATTTGTGGTATAAATATTACGATTCCGCCAATACCGGGAATAACACCTTGACTTATGAGATCTGTTAACATTCCCTCTGGTAAAACCTCATTGACCCAAACACTCAGATTGGCAAAGGATGCATCAATAAAATCCATTGGAATACTGGCCCAGTCAAATATAGATTGAAAAATAAGCATTAAAATTAGAGCAAAAATAACATATCCCCAAATTTTATGTGTTAGTATCTTATCTAATTTTCCACGTAAATCGGTCGCCATATTATGATCAATATGATATGTTTTTTTTAAGATCTCGTTAATCTGTTGATATCGGTAAATGGTTTCCTTGTGTTGGTACTTTTTTAACCTAGGATTATCTTTTTTATAGGCTGTTATTTTCTTCCTGTCCTCTTCATTCAGGTGATTGAAATCTTCCACTTGGGTTATATATAACCAAGCTTTATACAAGGAAATATTTGGAAAGTTGTCTTTGATTTCCTTGAAATAATCTTTATCAATTTTACCAGAAATATCAGCCATAGCTGAAGTATTTAACGAATGATAATTTTCAATTATTTGCTTAAGATCATCAATCCCCTGATTCTTGCGAGCACTGGTTAGTACAACTTCTGTTTTTAATTCTTTCTTTAGCAAATCGATATCAATTTGTATACCCTTTCTTGCTAATTGATCAGCCATATTCAAGACCAAAATTGTAGGAATCTGTAAATCCTTAATTTGAGAGAATAATAAAAGGTTACGCTTAATGTTCTCTATATCAGCCACTACAACAATTACATCGGGAAAATCATGGTGTTCAGTATCCAATAAGGTACGTAATACAATATTTTCATCAAGTGTTGTAGGATTAATACTGTAAGTACCTGGTAAATCTAGAATACTTGCTTTTATTTTGCTCGCCAGAAGGGCGGTACCAACTTTTTTGTCAACCGTAATACCTGGGTAGTTACCAACTTTTTGATTTAAACCGGTAAGTTGATTAAACAACGAGGTTTTACCTGTATTAGGATTACCAACTAAAGCAACTTTTATGGCTTTACTATTTGACATTAACTATTTTTTGGTAATCAGTATTTGACTTGCAGTTTCTTTTCTTATGGCCAAATGACTACCGTTTACACGAATGTATAAAGGATCTGAAAGTGGAGCAACTTGCAGTAATTCAACATCCTCACCGGGTAAGCAACCCATCTCCAAAAGAGATAAAGGTATATTTTCAAGCGAAATATCCTTTATTACTCCTTGTTCTCCAACTTTTAAATTTGCAATACTTATATCCAATTTTTATTTAGATTAATTATAAATACTGTGCGAAAATACATAAAATTAATTGTAAAAAAGTGATAATTGTCACTTTCTAAAAAAATTTATTTGAGACATACTTAATAATATTAATAGAATAGTTGAAAATCAACACACAATAGTTTAATAATTCCTTAATGGTGTAATAAACCAATTGATTTATATTAAATAATAACTGAGAACAGAATGCTTTATTCCTTTTTCAATATTTCAATATCTTCTATGATTCTTTGAATTTCATTTGCATCTGTTCCATCATAAAAGCCTCTTATTTGTCTTTTATAATCGATTAAGATAAATTGCTCGGTATGAATAAAATCTTGATCGCCACCATCACCTTCGTCCAACACTGCAAAATAAGATTTACGGGCCAGATCATAAATATGCTTTTTATCACCTGTAGTAATTTCCCATTTTCCATCAATAGCCATATTTTTGTCGGCATAAGCTCTTAACACCGAAACACTATCTATTATGGGAGTAACAGAATGTGATAAAAATTTTATTTCTTCATCATCTTTATAATGCTCTTGTAAATCAATCATATTGATGGCCATTATCGGGCAAATAGTTTGGCACCTTGTAAAGAAAAAATCAGCGATATAAATTTTATTTTCAAAATCTTTCTGTGTTATAATTTCTCCATTCTGATTTATTAATTGAAAGTTAGCCACTTTATGATTATTTCTTATATGCTTTACGGAGTCATCAACCAAACGAGGATTTACATCTGTCGGATTATAAATCGGTAATTTATTTTTAGGTTTAACCATAAAATAAAGAATCGGCACAAAAATTATTGTGAAAAAAAATAAAAAAAGTAAAGTCGATTTAGATTTTTTAAAAAATTTAATTAAATACATTATTTGTATATTTGATTTTCCTTAAAAAAGATTGCAAGAATAAAGAACACAAATTTACTTTATATGAAGTACTTTTTACTCCATATTTTCTTTTTATTTTATTGTTTTAGTTTTGCTCAAAAAATGGAATTTTTTTCTGATAATACTCTGCAGGAAATAGTGCAATTTGAACAGAAATATGCCACTCAAAAAATCGAGTTTTTAGCAAATCCAAAAACTGCAAATTACGATCTGAAATATCACCGTTTAGAGTGGAATGTTGATCCGTCACAAGCCCATATTAGTGGTAAGATTACCACGTATTTCACTGCAAATGAAAATATGAGCAAAATAACTTTTGATTTATCGAATAACCTGATAGTTTCAAAAGTAATGCAAAGAGGATTAAATTTAAACTTCTCGCAAAATACAAATGATGAACTTATTATAACCCTCTCATCTGAACAAAACAAGGGAGTTTTAGATTCATTGACTGTTAGTTATAGTGGTAATCCTGTGAGTTCTGGTTTTGGTTCATTTGAAATTAGTACTCATGGCAATTTGCCAGGAACTCCAATATTATGGACTCTATCCGAACCATATGGAGCTAAAGGCTGGTGGCCTTGCAAACAAGACTTAATAGATAAAATTGATTCTATTGATGTTTATATTAGCCATCCTTCAGAATATAAGGCCGTCTCAAACGGCTTGTTAAAATCAGAAGTAATTTCAGGTAATAATAAAACTACCCACTGGAAACACAAATATCCAATACCAGCATATTTAATTGCCATAGCTGTAACAAATTACACTGTCTATAACGAATATGTAACTAAGGGTGATTTCAATGTAGAAAATTATGTTTACCCTGAAAATTTAAATTCAGCCAAAGCGGGAACGGCCATTACACCTGAAATAATGGATCTGTTCGGAAATTTGTTTGAAATTTACCCATTCGCAGATGAAAAATATGGTCATGCCCAATTTGGATGGGGAGGTGGAATGGAGCATACCACAATGACTTTTATGGGAAGTTTTGGTAGGGGATTAATAGCACATGAATTGGCTCATCAATGGTTTGGAAATAAAATTACCTGTGGTAGCTGGGAGCATATTTGGCTTAACGAAGGGTTTGCAACATATTTGGCAGCATTGGTTATTGAAGATTTTGATGGAGATAATTCTTTTAAAAACTGGCGTAGTGATACAGTAAATAATATAACTTCTCAAGCTGGTGGGTCCACGTTTGTCAATGACACCACCTCAGTAAACAGAATTTTTAATGGAAGACTGACTTACCGCAAGGGTTCAATGATTTTACATATGCTTAGATATAAATTAGGAGATAATGATTTTTTTCAATCTATAAAAAATTATTTAGCCGATCCTCAACTTGCCTATTCATATGCTAAAACAAAAGACCTTCAAAATCACCTTGAAGCTGTAAGTGGTGAGAATTTAACAGAATTTTTTAATGATTGGTTTTATGGAGAAGGCTACCCTTCTTATGAAGTTACATGGTATCAAAATCCTTCCGATAAAATTGTTCATTTTTCTGTAAATCAAAACCAATCACATCCTTCCGTTTCGTTTTTTGAAATGCCTTTACCTATTAAGGTCAAAGGTAAAGGATCAGGCGAAATTGAAATTGTGCGTTTAGAAGTATCTGAAAACGGGCAATCATTTAATACGCCAATATCCTTTGACATTACTTCCATTGAGATAGATCCGGAAACACATTTAATCTCAAAAAACAATAATTCTACTTTAGGTGTAGATTTGATAGTTTTAGAAAAAGAAATTACAGTTTACCCTAATCCTGTTAAAAACACTTTAACCATAAAAAATAATAGCCAAACAATTCTAAAAAAGTTAACTATATATGATGTATTAGGCAGAAAGATCATTCAAAAAGAAAATCCTAGTAATATAATTTCAATGGATAAATTGAATTTTGGTATCCATTTAGTAGTGATTAAAACGGATAAAGGGACGATACATAAAACTATTTTAAAAAAATAACTCTTTTTAACATCTATTTAGATAATCCAATTTCTTAATATACTTCATAAAGCGTACATTTGTGCGATTTTAAAAAAATAGAAAATAATTAATGGAAACATATATTAAAATAACACAGTTCTTATTGAGCTTGTCTTTATTGATCATTTTACATGAATTGGGTCATTATATTCCTGCAAAATTATTCAAAACCAGAGTAGAGAAATTCTATCTATTTTTTGATTATAAATTTTCATTATTCAAAAAGAAAATTGGAGAAACCACTTATGGTATTGGCTGGATCCCGCTTGGAGGATATGTAAAAATATCGGGCATGATTGATGAAAGTATGGATAAAGAGCAGATGGAGAAACCGCCACAACCATGGGAATTCAGATCAAAACCGGCCTGGCAAAGGTTAATCATAATGCTTGGTGGAGTTACGGTGAATTTTATATTGGGCGTCTTTATTTATATTATGATGTTCAATGCCTGGGGAGAAGATTATGTTGGTATTAATGATGTTAAAAAAGGATTTTCGGTTGTAGATGGTTTTAAGGAATTAGGTTTTCAGGACGGAGATAAAATTTTAAAGGTAAACGGCGAAGAACCTTTCAATGTTTTAGATATTAATAAACACCTTTTTTTAAGAGATATTAATAATATTGAAGTTGAGCATCTTGATGGTCAAAACGAAAACATCAGCTTACCCGAAGATATAGGTTTAACTATGTGGCAAAGTGGTGCTATGGAACCGTTTACGCCAAGAATTTATGCTATTCTAGATAGTATTTTACCAGATTCTCCCGCCAATAAAGCTGGATTTTTAAAAGGCGATAATATTATGGCTGTAAATAGTTATCCGATTAAATATTGGGATGAGTTTACTAAATTGGTTAGAACGAATGCTGATGCAACTGAAATGGAAATAACCATTGATCGAGATGGTAGGATGGAAACTATTAAAGTTACGCCTGGTACAGATCAGAAATTAGGGGTTTATCCAAAAGGTTTTACCGAGGATATTATAAGTATTCATCATTTGGATTATGCATTTGGTGAAAGTATTGGTTTAGGAATGTCAAAAGCCTATTGGACATTAAAAGACTATATGGCGCAATTCAAATATGTGTTCACCAAAAAAGGTGCTACCAGCTTAGGTGGATTTATTACTATTGGAAGTATTTTTCCGGCCAAATGGAACTGGCAGGCATTTTGGAGCATTACAGCCTTGTTATCGATAATGTTAGGATTTATGAATCTTTTACCTATTCCTGCCTTAGATGGAGGTCATGTAGTATTCACTCTATTTGAAATGATTAGCGGTAGAAAACCAAGCGACAAGTTTTTAGAATATGCGCAAATTACTGGTTTTATCCTTTTGATTTCCTTATTGTTATTTGCTAACGGAAATGATATTTATAAATGGGCTACTGGTCAATTTTAATATCCTAATTAATTTACTTCACATTATTCAAAAAAATTCAAATGAAACATTCATGACTAATAGTTTAGTCACTAAAAAAATGATTATCTGAATGTTACACCTGCCTACCGGCAGGTAGGTATGACCAATAAAAAACAATATATAAAAACAGATGAAATACTTTTTAGCAATATTCACATTATTACTCATTATTTCTTGTAATGATGATGGTGGAATAGATTTTGACAAAATCAACGAAACTCAAATTTTAAATTATTTAGAAAAAAACAATTTAGAAGCTATCAAAAGTAATTCCGGCTTGCATTATATAATTCAAGAACAAGGTATAGGATCTCAACCTAACAAAAATTCTAATGTCACCGTAAAGTACAAAGGTTATTATACTAATGGGAATACTTTTGATCAAAGTAGTGCACAAGGCATATCGTTTAATTTACAACAGGTTATTTCCGGATGGACTGAAGGAATTACCTATTTTAAAGAAGGTGGTAAAGGAATTCTATTGATTCCATCACGTTTGGGTTATGGTTCTAAAGATAATCGAGGCATTCCAGGTGGCTCTGTTTTGATTTTTGATATTGAGTTGTTAGATGTAATTGAATAAAGTAATTTAAATATATAAGAACAGGCTTTAAATCTCTGTTTTTTTTGTCTTATATTATTCAGATGCAGGTAAGTCATTCATAAGCTAATGAGATTAAAATCAAATGTATAGAAAATATTTCTTGAAATAATAATCACTTGTAATTTTTATTTAATCCTTGTCCATTAACACTCCCAGGTCCATTAGTATGATATAGCGAGAAACCGTAAATTATTGCATTCGTTACCTACATTAACACCTGAGGTATAAGTAATTAGCCCATAAAAAAACTCCGCTGCTCTTTAGCAACGGAGTTTTTAAAATTAATTTTAATCTTAGTTAATCAACTAAAATTATTATTTTATTATCATTTAATTCAATAGTTCCACTTTGAATAGATAAAATACTACTATTATTATCACCTTTACTGAACATATCTTCAAACGCTTCATCAATAGTAAAATCGCCTTGAATTTTCACATTTCCTTTCTGTAAAAGTGAAACTATCGATGCATGATTATTTAACATTTGAAACTCACCGGTAACACCCGGTACAGTTACCGATTCAACATTTCCCTGAAAAATACTTGCTTCGGGGGTTACAATTTCTAAAAACATATTCTTTAAGTATTTAGTATTATACTTCAGCTAACATTTTTTCACCAGCTTCAATAGCATTTTCTATAGTACCTCTAAGGTTAAATGCCGCTTCAGGATATTTATCCAATTCACCATCCATGATCATATTAAATCCTTTAATGGTATCTTTAATATCAACTAATACACCCGGAATACCAGTAAACTGTTCAGCTACATGGAAAGGTTGAGATAAGAAACGCTGAACACGACGAGCCCTGTGTACAATTAATTTATCCTCTTCACTTAATTCTTCCATACCCAAAATAGCAATAATATCTTGTAGCTCTTTATATTTTTGTAGTGTTTCCTTAACTCTTTGAGCTGTATTATAATGCTCATCACCTAAAATTTCTTTATTTAAAATTCTTGAAGTAGACTCTAGCGGATCAACCGCAGGGTAAATACCCAGTTCGGAAATTTTACGTGAAAGTACTGTAGTTGCATCCAGGTGAGCAAATGTTGTTGCCGGAGCAGGGTCTGTTAAATCATCCGCGGGTACATACACTGCTTGAACAGATGTAATTGAACCTTTTTTTGTTGATGTAATACGCTCTTGCAATGCACCCATTTCAGTTGCTAATGTTGGTTGATAACCTACCGCTGAAGGCATCCGACCCAATAAAGCCGAAACTTCTGAACCTGCCTGGGTAAATCTAAATATATTATCAATAAAGAATAAGATATCTTTTCCCTGGCTGTCACCGGCACCATCTCTGAAATATTCGGCAATAGCTAAACCAGATAATGCTACACGAGCACGAGCTCCCGGAGGCTCATTCATCTGACCAAATACGAAAGTCAGTTTAGATTCTTTTAAACCATCCATATCGACCTTGTCAAGATCCCATCCTCCTTCTTCCATTGATTTATCAAATTCTTCCCCGTATTTAATAATACCTGATTCCAGCATCTCACGAAGTAAATCATTACCTTCACGAGTACGCTCTCCTACTCCTGCAAAAACCGATAAACCACCATGACCCTTAGCAATATTATTAATCAATTCCATAAGCAAAACCGTTTTACCAACACCTGCTCCTCCAAATAAACCAATTTTACCACCTTTTGAATAAGGCTCAATTAAGTCAATTACTTTAATACCTGTAAACAGAACTTCGGTAGAAGTTGATAAATCTTCAAATAAAGGTGCTTGACGATGAATTGGTAAACCATTCTCACCATCTTTTGGCAAGGCTTTTAAACCGTCAATAGGATCACCGGTTACATTAAATAACCGTCCATAAATATCTTTACCTATCGGAACTTTTATCGGGTTACCGGTAGCCACAACCTCATATCCTCTACTCAAACCATCGGTTGAATCCATCGCAATACATCGTACAATATCTTCACCAATATGTTGCTCTACTTCAAGAACCAAGATTGAACCATTTTCTCTGGTTATTTCTAATGAATCATAGATTTTTGGAAGTTCACTTTCTGATGAAAACGAAACATCAACTACTGCACCCAGAATTTGAGAAACTTTACCTGTTACCTTTGCCATTATTATAATATATTAATTATTCTTTTATCCTAATTTACACTGCCATAAGTTAAGTTGGAAGCATTTTGATTTTGAGGTGCAAAGATATGTTTTTAATGGAAAAGTGAAAGTTTTTTTTAATTATTTTTTCAGGGCTAAAATATATTGCGCAACAGCTTCTTTTGCTGCCTCTGGTAAGTAATCCTGGGCAGGCATTTCCGGGTAATCATCTCGTAAATTTTTTGGATTATTAATGTATTCAACTATACCCTGAGGATTATCTTTATAAATCATTTGAATAACATTTGTTGGAACACCAATTAATTTAATATCATAGGCATGACAGCCAGAACAAATTCCGTAATAGGTCATTTCCCCCAATTCTTTCGAAGAAATTTCCCTTGGGTTTGCCGGTTTATTTAATAGAAATGATGTTACATCTTTTGTATCACTAATTAAAGGTGTTCCAAAATTGCTCAACCCCCAGGTTCTGTAACAATTAAGATCCCGTATACTACTCCCCTGGCCTCCTCCTATGGCTAAAATTAATAAAAAAACATCCGTCAAATGACGGATGTTTTAAAAATTTATAATTCGGTATTTAATTATTGTCTAGAACCTAAATAATTAATTACTCATACCATTAATATTATTTAAATTTCCATAATTATTGATTTATTGTCCAGGAAATGAAAAACTGTGATCCTATAAAAGGGGATCCGACTGCACTTTGATATTCATCACCTCCTAAATTAGCTGCACCAAGTTTAAAAATGGATTTAATTTTAGGAACGGAATAATTAATTTGCGCATCAACAACGGTTCTTGACGGCATAACTGCATTGGCAATTGAAGCTTGCCATAAGTACTCATCACTCCATCTAACATTTATATTGAAACCTAAATTTTCAAAAATATTGGCACTACCCAATGAAAATTTAAATTTATGTTCTGGTGTATTAAATCCTGCTGAAAAATCAGGATCCTTCTCCTGATCAAAATCTAATTTTGCATAGGTATAATTAACACCAAAATCTAATAAATGCCAAAATCTAGTATTCAAACCAAAGCTGGCTCCGTAAGAAGCTACATCGGCAACAGAATTTGTATAGGTTTGGAAAACATCAAAATTTCCTGTTGCCAGATCAATAACACCTGATATATCAGCCGTTGTTCCAGAAATTGGGGTAACAACTACAGTATTGCTGATAAAACCATCGTATGCACTGTAATAACCTGTTATGTCAACAGTAACTTTTCCTAAAAGACCTCTATATCCAACATCAAAAGCCTTCACTTCTTCAGGCTGAACTATACCTGTTTGCACTGGTACAAGATCTGCCGGATTACCTGATGCAGAGAACACACCTACAGATGATGCAGTATATGAATCTGAATAAACTTTTCTACCGGTTAAAGTAGTACCCGGTAAATCTCTGTCTAAATTATCAGGAGATGAACCAACTAATATAGCTCTACCGGCATCTAAACCAATAAAAAGATCTTGTGTAGTTGGATTTCTAAATCCTGTTTGGAAAGAAGCTCTGAAATTGTGATTATGTGCATCGCCTGCTGAATAAACAACTGAAGCTCTGGGTGAGAAATTACCATCAAAAAATTCATTTTTGTCATATCTCACAGATGCAGATAATTTTAATCTATCATCAAAAAACTTATCAATCCATTGTGCATAAACACCGTATTCATTATATTCAATCGGACCGTCGTAATCTGTAAAGATTGTACCTCCCGAATTTAAAGAATATTGTCTGTATGAACCACCTATTTGCACATCCATTTTATCATCTAATAATCGTGCAAAATTGTAATTACCTTCACCTACATACATTTTGGTTTTATCAATAAATTTTGAACCTGTATTCAGATCCGGATCAGCAGTGATCTCATTAAATAGCTCTTGAAATTTAGGAGAGCCGGGTACCGGTGTAAGATTTGGGTCAGAATCAGCAGTAGCTCTTGCCGCAGCGTGTGCCTGCTCATCATTAGCTCCTCCAAAAATAGACCCAGCGTAAACAGCTGCATAAGTTCCAAACCACTCAGTGGCCTTATACTTGGCAATATTGATACCGGTAAATCGCATATCATATGAATCACCTGCATCTTCATTTGTAGTATAACCTCTTATAAAGAAATCGTCATTTCTGATTTCCAGTTTATGTTGGGTCATTTGAAAATTCTTCAATTGATATCTGTTTGTTCCCTGATAAATTGTAGCGCCAAAACCTACTCTTGAATTCCAAACAATTTCAAGATCATTAGCCATTGGTCTATAATTAAAGGAAACATCCAATTTTACACTTTCCGCATTATAATCAGTAAGATCTTGTTCTCTATATCCGGTTCGGGCCACATTTACCGCAGGCACCACTGTACTTGCTCCCGGAGGAAGTATTCCGGCAGCTTCCAGAGCCTGTGCAACTTCATTAAGATTTGTATTATTCGCAGTTAAAGAAACTTCATCACCATAAATATTAATGGCATCGTGTGCTGGACTTGATCTAAAAGGAAGTATATCGTCAGGTTCCCCAACAGATGTTAAACTGTTATTGTATTCATTATTATCGGTAGCATACCAATCAGTACCTTGTAAATAGGAAAAGGAAACCTTGGCTGCAAATTTATCACTAAAAGCATGTGCTGCTCTAATTCCAAAATCATAAAAATTGTTATCTCCGGCAGCATCTTGCATAGTTAAACCTGTTTTGAAATAAAAACTTATACCCTGATCATCAAAAGGACTTCTACTTGTCATAAATAAAATTCCATTGAATGCGTTGGCACCATATAAAGCAGAAGATGCTCCAGGTATAATTTCAACACTTCTTAAATCCAATTCATTTATTCCTACAAGGTTACCCATCACAAAATTCAAGGCTGGAGAAGCATTATCCATACCATCTATTAATTGTACAAATCGCTCATTCGCAAAAGTTGCAAAACCACGAGTGTTTAATGAACTAAAGGTTAAACTTCCCTTATTTATATCAACTCCTTTTAAATTTTCCAAACTTTCATAAAAGCTGGGTGCTGAACTGCTTTTAATTTCACGAATCCCGATCCGTTCAATTGTTACCGGAGATTCTCTAACACTTTCCGGCGTTCTCGAGGCAGAAACAACAACTTCATCCAAGAATGTAGCATTTTCAGTTATAGAAATGGTTACATTCTGGTCATTTTCAGTAATCTCTAGTATTTTACGTCCGTAACCAACAAAGGTGATCTCAATAGAAAACGGAAGTTCTTGATTGACATTTAGTATAAATTTTCCGTCAAAATCAGTTGAAGTTCCTAAAGATTTTCCAATTACTTTAATATTTACTCCAGGTAGAGGTTGTTCAGAATTCGAATCAGTTACAATACCTGTTACAGTCGTTTGTGCAAACATAATTGTTCCACAAAAAAGGGCTAGAAAAGCGAGTATTAGTTTTTTCATAATATTATTTTGAGTAGTTAAGAGTCTTGAAAAATACAAATTTTTTACAATTTCATTAAATTTTTGTGGAAAAATTCTGAAAAAATAAAAATAGACCGCAAAAAATTACAAATTCAAGGTTATTTTATTCTCAGTTTTTGTGAAGAAATTTCATTTCCCCTCTTTACTTGTAAAATATAGATTCCACTTGAAATCTGATCCATATTAAATTTTTCTTTAAAATAAGGGCTGTTAGTTTTGATAACTTTTTGTGTTATTCTTCTCCCTAATAAATCAAAAATCAAAATCTCAACATCACTTGTATTTCTGGATGTGAATTCGATATCAAATATGCCTGCAGATGGATTTGGATATACTTTAAAATCTTTAAAAACATAAGTGTTTACCGCTAATACAGGTTCGGAGGTACACAATTCTAAACTCCAACTCTCCAACGATCCAATATCTATTGCTTCATTATCTTCAACATTTAATTTCCAAATTCCGGAAGAACTTTCTCCAATAAAATTTGACAATTCCTGAATTGATTTTATTGTTCCGGTAATTACCGGACTAGACATAGCACATGTTAAATCAATACCATCATCATCTAATGTTACATTAATATCTTCACCGGCTGAACAAGCTTTACTAATTAATTCAATAATATTACCTGATGGGCTCTCTAAAGTTATAGTTAAATCACCAACAAAGGTATGTGTTATCGCAATTGATACGGAGACTTTTTCAATATTAAAAATATCTGGTACAGAAATAGTTGATGTAACACCATTAGAATTATTATCGGGAATTGGCAATGGGGTATCCATTGCAGGATAAGTATTACATATCTCATTAAATTCTCCAATGGAAAAGTTCTTAGTATTTAATGCGAAGAAAAAATTACCAATGGCCTCAACCATTACAAAACATTTTGATGCCTCGGCGTTTGGTACGGTAATACTCTGGCTTCCATCATTTGAAGTATTTGATGCCAATACTATTGGAAATGTTTTTCCTCCGTCAATAGATAAGAGGATATTCACATTAGAAACATTGACACCATTACCTGTTGTACCCGCGACGTCCCATGTTATTGTTTCATTAGTATTTTTTGTCCATACTAAATTATCTATATTTTGCGATGTAACTATAAATGGTCCGGCAGCGTCGGTTACTGTTACTTTAAGGTCATCTGAAGCTACCTGACCGGCTTCCATATTATTATCGCGGACCGTTAAATTAAAATTAATTTCCCTTGCAACACTTGGAGTAACTTCCCATGTTGATGAAATATTTCCATTGATCAAGGTATTTAGATCTGGTAATGATCTATTCCCGCTTGCGGCAGGGTTAACTGATCTGTACAAGGCCCCTGAAGTTGCTGTTTCACTGGGTGGAATATTGGTTATTTGGTTATCGATCTGTTCCCAACTAAAAGATATTGGATCTCCATCTGCATCATTCCCCTGACCCTTTAGTGTATAGGCTGTTGAAATAGGTATAGTAAAATCATTTCCGGCATTTGCCGTAGGAACAAATGAATTAGAAGTTAGATCTGTAGCTACTCCACAAGTGCCAATACCAACAGTTATATTATCCCAGATCTCATTTATACTAATAATATGAAAATACAGATCGCTATGGGATTGAACATTTTGAGAAAAGCATAAGCCGGCATAGGCCATAATTGTTGAACCACTTCCAGGCTCAACAGCAGTATCACTATTTCTATTACTCCCTGCACAGTTTCCATCATCACCATTAAAACAATGATTAGCACCCAATTGATGACCCATTTCATGTGCTATAAAATCAAAATAAAAATTATCACCGGTTGGGCTAGCCAAGCCTGTAACCCCTCTGGCCTTTGATACACTGTTACAAGCCGATTTTAAAGATGCAACACCACCTCCATCGGTACTCAAAACATGGCCAATATCGTAATTTTTCGAACCAATAACATCAGTACATGTAGTTTGATTTTCACCTAACATAACATTCCCGTCACCATTGGTATAAGGGTCTGTATCCGGATCTAAAAAAATGATATTTGTATTGTTGGGTATCAACTGCAGTGTTACCGCCAAATCATTTTCAAATAAGGCATTAATCCTTGTCATAGCTGTAGTCATAGCAGCCAATACAGCAGCCTTTTTTTGATTATCCGTACCTCCGTTTAAACCGGCCTGATCAATATGAAATTGTGAATATTCACCGGTAGCTGCCAGTGCCAATCGAAATGTTCTCAGCTTTTTATCATTGGCTATCTTTAATCCTGTACCTGATTTCTTTAAAGTTTTTATGCTTTTTGTAAAACATTGAAACTCATTATCTTCAAAGTCCATATCCTTTCGTGAATATACTCTGTAATTCTTAAAATCTTTAGTTAGAGGGTCAATATATTGTATTTTTCTGTCCCTTCCAATAATCATTGCATGTAAGCCCAATTCATTTACACTGAACCTAATTCTAATCGAATTATCAGTTACGGCCATTCCTGTATAAGATTTATTTTCAGGAAAATCTTTTGCAAGATCAGGATGCATAACCGGAGATTCTTTTACTAAAAACGATATCATTTTACCGTTTTTATCAGGGAATTGTATTTTAAAACTTGAAGTTTCTAAAGCAATATCATTATTTGGTGCATTTTGTAAACTGTTTTTTAGATCATTAACCTTTAATTGAAAGGTTTGATATTTTTTTACATTATCTGATCTTTGAAGTTGGGTATTACTTATTTTTGCCTCATCAATTTTTGACCAAATATTTTTTTGCTGTGCAAAAAGCTGATGACCAAATAAGAAAATTAGAAGAGAAAATAATTTGAAAATATTTTTAATCATTCTGAAATAAATAATTTTATAGCTATCACAAAACTATGTCTTTTTTTTTAGAAAATCTACAATTAAATTATCTTTACTAAAATTATTTAAATGAAAGTAATACATTTTATGTTGTTTTGTTTTTTTGTAATTGGATGTAATTCAAATAAAAGAGTTGCAGAAAAAGAAAAACAAGTCCAATTAAATATTAATTGTCCTGAGGGAGGAAATTGTGTTTTTGAAGTTTTAGAAAATTCGAGTTTACAACTTAAATTTGATGATTCCGGCAATTTATATCCTGAAGTAATTCCCGGAGATAAAACAGTTATAAAATTCCATTATAAAAAATTTGAAATAGAAAATACAGTTGATAGCAGCCATTCTGAGTATATATATTTAGAAATAAATAAAAGTGAGAAACAATTAATTTTAAAGGATCATGAATTGCAAGAAGTTAAGTTGCTGTTTGGCCGAATTTGTTTTTGTCGTGGATCAATGGGATATTTTAAAGTAACACAAGGTGATTTATTTTTATTCAATCACAATGGAAAACTTCAAATAGATTTAAAGTTTAAAGTAAATAAGGTTCCACAAATTATTACTGAAATTAAAGAAAATATTAATTACTAATTATTGTTAAATAGTGAAAGTTCATCAAACGATTCAAAATTTTAAAGAAAGAAGGCACTCTTCTATTTTAACGATTGGAACCTTTGACGGAGTTCATATTGGCCATCAAAAAATTATTGGACGACTAAATCAGGTCAAAAGCCGCAATAAGGATAAGTCAATAATATTAACTTTTTTTCCCCATCCACGTAGGGTTTTGCATCTAGGAAATGAGATTAAAATGTTAAATACAATTGATGAAAAAATTCAATTATTAGAAAAATTTGGTTTAGATCACCTTGTTGTTGAGCCATTTACAAAAGAATTTTCACGATTATCAGCTTTAGATTTTGTTAGAGATATCTTGGTCAATCAACTTTATATTAAAAAATTAATTATAGGATACGATCATCAATTTGGGAAAAATCGTGAGGGTAATTTTGAGCAACTAACTGAATATGGTGATTTATATGATTTTGAGGTTGAAAGAATATCAGTACAGGAAATTGAGAATGTATCCGTGAGTTCCACTAAAATAAGAAATGCTCTTGAAAATGGAGAGATTGAAAAAGCGAATCAATACTTAGGTTATAATTATTTATTAACTGGTGAAATTGTTAAAGGCAAAGGTTTAGGCAGAAAAATTAAGTTTCCAACGATTAATTTGTATATAAAAGAAGATTATAAACTCATTCCTAAAAAAGGTGTTTATATTGTAAAATCACAATTAAATAAAAAAACGATTTTTGGGATAATGAATATCGGATATCGGCCAACTATAAACGGTAAAGGGCAAACTATTGAAATTCACTTGTTAGATTATCAAGGTGATCTGTATGGCAAAAAAATGCAAATTGAAGTTTTAAAACGATTGCGGGATGAACAAAAATTTGCATCAGTAAATGAGTTAACCCAACAGATAAAAAAAGATGAGAATAAAGCAAGGAAGTGGTTAGAAGATAACTACACATTGTAATTTTTACTTGCTGAACATTCTATTTTGTTGTTGTTTTGTAATCGGTAGCTTTTTTAATCTTCCTGATACCTCAACAATTAATTTTTACAAACTTGTTTATTATCTTAAATTTCCATATAAACTAATTGACCATGAATTTCAACCTTCAAAAAAACAAAGAACAGCTCAAATAGTTATAAATAGCAGGCACAAATCTCGAAGCATTTATTACCTTTGCAATCTTAAAAAAACAAAAAATATGTTATCAGTTTCTTATATCAGAGAAAATAAGGATGTAGTATTAAAAGGATTAGCTGTTCGAAATTTTGCCAATGCTGAAAATATTATAGATCAGGTAATTGATAAAGATGCTATGAGAAGAGCAACACAAACTGAATTAGATAACATCCTGTCAGAAAGTAATAAATTATCAAAAGAAATTGGAGATTTATTCAAATCTGGTGAAATTCAAAAGGCTAATATAGTAAAAGTTAAAACCGGTAACCTTAAAGAGAAATCGAAGGTATTGGCCGAATCTCTTATTAAATATGAAAGTGATTTGAATAATTTATTGTATCAGATCCCTAACATTCCCAATAAATTAGTTAAGGCAGGAAATAGTGAAGAAGATAATGAGACTATTTTTGAAGAAGGTAAGATTCCTATTTTACATAAAGGGGCAATTCCGCATTGGGAATTGGCGAAAAAATACGATATCATTGATTTTGAATTAGGGAACAAAATTACAGGAGCAGGTTTCCCAGTTTATAAGGGAAAAGGAGCCAAATTACAACGAGCTTTAATTGCTTATTTCTTAGATCAAAATACAGAAGCCGGATACCTGGAAGTTCAGGTTCCACATTTAATAAATGAGGCTTCCGGAATTGGAACAGGGCAATTGCCAGATAAAGAAGGGCAAATGTATCATGTTGGTGTTGATAACTTATATTTAATTCCAACAGCTGAAATTCCAGTTACTAATTTTTACAGAGATGTATTATTAAAAGAGAGTGACTTTCCTATTTGCAATACAGCATATACACCATGCTTTCGTAGGGAAGCAGGCTCATATGGAGCGCATGTACGAGGTTTAAACAGACTACATCAATTTGATAAAGTTGAAATTGTAAGAATTGAACATCCTGATAATTCTTATAAGGCTTTGGATGGAATGGTAGAGCATATAAAAAAAATACTGAAAGAATTGGGCTTGCCCTATAGGATCTTACGCCTTTGTGGAGGGGATTTGGGATTCACATCAGCGCTAACTTATGATTTTGAAGTTTACTCCACTGCTCAGAACAGGTGGTTGGAAATTAGTTCTGTTTCTAATTTTGAGACCTTTCAGGCCAATCGATTAAAATTAAGATTTAAAAATTCATCTGGCAAAAGTCAACTTGCGCACACATTGAACGGAAGTTCTTTAGCATTACCTAGAGTTCTAGCAGGACTACTGGAAAATTTTCAAACAGAAAGTGGAATCAAAATTCCGGAAGTATTACAAAAATATACCGGATTTGATATTATTGATTGAGTTGAGCAATTATGTCTTATTCCTAATGGAAAAAACAAATTGAGCCTGAGCAAATTTTAAGCTGCGTCCAATAGTTTTTTATAATGATTCATAATTAATAAATCATTTAAATAAGCATTGATCTGACCATTTTTCATATGGTTCTTTGCGCTATGTTTTGCTCTTTCGTAGAATTTCTTTACTTCTTTCATAATATTAATTTTTGTTATTGTAGCCTATACTTATTAAGACTGGGCTTTGTAATAAACGTTACAATCAATAATTTATTTTATTAAAACTTTAACAATTTTAGTGGATTATGTATAAAATAAGTTTAATATTTATGGTAAATATCCTAAAATATAGGGCTAGCTATACATGTTCACAAAATATAATACCTTTGATTTTTTCGGGTATTTGATAGCGAATTCGTGAAATTTTATACATTTAATTCAAAATAATTATTCTTTTTTATTACTTTACATCATGCAAATAAAATTGTTGATACTATCATTAATTTTTTCTTTATCTCTTAATGGGCAAAATATAGAATTAGCAAATTCATATTTTAGAAAAGGAGATTATGAAAAAGCAATTATGTTGTATAAACCCTTACATGATAAAAACCCTGTTAGGCGTGATTATTTTAAATATCTTTTAACCTGCTACCAACAGATTGAGGCATATAATCTTGCATCCGACTTACTACAAAATCAATTGATTAGATTTCCGCATCAAACCTATTTAAATGTTGAGATTGGTTATAATTATCAACTACAAAACCAATTAATCGAAGCCAATATTTTTTATGAGAAAGCCTTGAATTATGTTCGGGAAAATCCAAACTATGGATTTGTGATAGGTCAGGCTTTTCGGCAAAATCATTTATTAAATCATGCCTTACAATCTTATGAGATAGCCAAAAATTTAAATCCAAAATTGAATACTGAAATTAGTGAAGCTCGAATTTATGGTGAAAAAGGGAATTTAGATCAAATGTTCGAATTATATTTTGATCTCATTGAAAAAAATGAAAAATACCACCCCACTATCCAAAGATACGTATCAACTTTCATTACTGAAGACAAAAATAACGAAACCAATATTTTATTTAAAAATTTACTTTTAAAAAGAGCTCAAAAAAACCCTAATGATTCGTGGAATATTTTATTAAGCTGGATGTTTATTCAGCAAAAACAATATGACAAAGCATGGGTTCAGGAAAGATCTTTATATAAACGAAATCTTGAAAGCTTAGACAGGATAATTGATCTGGGAGTTATTTCCTTTAAAAATAAAGACCTTGAAACCGCACAAAATAGTTTCGAATTTATTCTCGGGAATATTTCTGAAACGTATTTAAATCAAAAAACCGTTTTACAAACGAAAATTTACCTAATACAAATTGATATTGAATTGGCAAATTCAAATAATGACTTTAATGAAATCAATAAAACATTTCAGTTTTTACTGGAGCAATACGGAAAAAATAACAATAGTATTGATCTACAATTGGCATATGCTAATTTTTTAAGTTTCACCATCGATCAACCTGAAAAAGCGCTTCAAATATTAAATCAATCATTACATTTAACAAATTCAAAGTTTCAAAAAGCTAAAATTCAATTGATCATAGCTGATATTTTGGTTTTTACCAATAAGTTCAATCAAGCTTTGATCTTATATTCTCAAGTTCAATTAGATCTTGCAAACAGTACCTTGGCACAAGAAGCTCGATTTAAAATAGCGCAAACATCTTATTTTAAAGGTGATTTTAAATGGGCACAAACACAATTAAAAGTTTTAAAATCTTCAACTTCACAATTGATAGCAAATGATGCTTTAGAATTGAATTTATTGATCTCTAACAATATTGTAAACGACAGTATTCAGGATGCCTTAAGGGTTTATGCAAAAGCAGAATTATTAGCTTTCCAAAATAAAAAGCATCAGGCCATAGATACACTCAATAATGTCTTACTTAATTATAAAGGCCATATAATAGAAGATGATGCACTATTTAAACAAGCTGAATTATTTATAGATTTAAAAAATTATGATCAAGCCGAAAATAATTATTTAAAGATCATTCAAAATTATCCTGGAAGTATATTAATTGATGGTACGTATTTTCAACTTGCTGAATTATATGGCAATAATTTGAACAAGCCGGAAAAGGCGAAAGAGATGTATCAAAAAATAATCTTTGATTTTCCGTCAAGTATATATTTAGTTGATGCCCGTAAAAAATACAGAATATTACGGGGAGATGATATTCAATAAGTGGTAAATACATAAATACAAATAACAAAACTCAAAAAGCAAGTGATAAAAGTATTCAATATATCAAAGTCAAAAATTAATTTATTCATTTGTTAACTAATTTGAAAATTGATTATTAATATTTGGAATTTGAATTTTGAGTTTTGTAAATTAATAATAGTATTCACAATAAACATTGCATAACTTTGTATTCCAATTAAAAAATCAATTTATGTACATCTATAATGTAACAATTAATATTGACGTATCTGTTCATGATCAATGGCTTAGGTGGATGCAGGATAAACATATCCCGGATGTTCTTAATACCGGTAAGTTCGTCAAGGCATTAATGAGTCAAGTAATGGTTAACGAAGAAATGGGAGGTGTAACCTATTCTATACAATATGCTTGTGAATCAAAAGAAATACTGGATAAATATTATATAGAAGATGCTCAAAAACTGCGTAAAGAAGGTCTTAAACTATTTGGGAATAAATTCGGAGCTTTTAGAACAGAAATGAAAGTGGTTAAGGAGTTTATTTTGTAATTATAGAAGGTTTACTTTAAAATTTAAATTATGACCATTAGAGCCAAAAAACATCTCGGACAACATTTTTTAAATGATGAAAATATAGCCGAAAAAATTGCCGATACATTGACCAAAACAGATTATAATAATGTTTTAGAAATTGGTCCAGGAACGGGTGTATTGACCAAATATCTTTTAAAAAAAAACTGACTGTTTCTGTAATTGAAATTGATCCAGAGGCCATTGAATATTTAAATGTACATTTTTTGACATTAAATAATAGAATAATCAATGGAGACTTCCTAAAAATTGATATTCCTAAAATATTTAACGGAGAGCAATTTGCAATAATTGGAAATTTTCCTTATAATATCTCCACACAAATTGTTTTTAAAACTATTGAGAATAGGGATTTAATTCCTGAATTCAGTGGTATGTTCCAAAAAGAAGTAGCCAAAAGAATAGCGGAAAAACCAGGCACAAAAACTTATGGTATTTTATCTGTATTGACACAGGCTTTTTATGATGTTGAATATTTATTTACCGTTCCTCCTTCAGTTTTTAATCCGCCTCCTAAAGTTGAATCCGGCGTAATTAGATTGATCCGAAAAGAAGACTATTCCTTACCGGTTGATGTCACTTTTTTCTTCAAAGTTGTTAAAACTGCTTTCAATCAAAGAAGAAAAACCTTGCGAAATAGTTTAAAAACATTCCAACTAACGGATAAATTAAGAGAAGATGTTATATTTGCTAAACGCCCTGAACAATTATCTGTTCATCAATTCATTGAATTAACCAAAAAATTGGCGCAAGATGGCAAGAAAGATCAATAAAGATTTTATCCAAAACATTGAGCAACTCATCCGAAGTAATCGTGATGATGATTTATTATTGCTTTTGTCGGAAGAGCATCCTGCTGATATTGCCGAAATAATTGATATTCTTAATTTAAATAATGCCACTTATTTATTTAAATTATTAGATAGTGAAAGAACGGCCGAAGCCTTGATGGAAATTGATGATGACGATCGTGAAAATATTCTTAAAAACCTTTCCGCAGAGGAAATTGCCGATGAGATAGACGAGCTGGACACAGATGATGCTGCTGATATTATTTCTGAACTTCCTCATGAAAGAGTAACAGAAGTAATTTTAGAAATTGAGGATGATGAACATGTCAAAGACATTGTTGATCTGTTGAGATATGACGAAGGTACAGCAGGTAGCTTAATGGCTAAAGAATTGGTAAAAGCCAAAGAGAATTGGACAATTCCTAATTGTGTTCGTAAAATGCGTTATCAGGCGAAAGAAGTTACCCGTGTTCATTCAATTTATGTTGTTGATAAAAATGACGAACTCATAGGTAGATTATCCCTTAAAGACCTTTTAGTTGCCAGTGATAAATCAAGAATATCAGATATTTATATACCAAAAGTAGATTCTGTAAATGTGCATGATGACGTTGAGGATGTTGCCAGGATAATGCAAAAATACGATTTGGAAGCTATTCCTGTTGTTAATGATCAAAATCAATTACAGGGAAGAATAACAATTGATGATATAGTAGACCTTATTAAAGAAGAGGCAGAAAAAGATTATCAATTAGCTGCCGGTATTACGGAGGTTGTAGAAGCGGATGACAGTATTTTTGAAAAAACAAAAGCACGTTTACCATGGCTAATTTTAGGCTTATTTGGTGGTCTTGCCGCAGCATCAATCATGGGCGGATTTGATGAGGCTTTATTGAGTTTCCCTGAGCTATTCTATTTTACGCCTTTAATTGCCGCTATGGCTGGTAACGTTGGTGTTCAATCATCAGCCATTATAGTTCAAGGATTAGCAAATGACAATATCAAAGGCAGTATGTTTAACCGAATGTTAAAAGAAATTGGATTGAGTTTGGTGAACGGAATAATTTTAGCCGGATTAATATTTTTATTTGGGATCTTTTTAAATTTCAATATCAACATAAGTATAACAATTGCCATATCGCTTATTATTGTAATTATTATTGCCTCTTTAATAGGAACCTTTGTACCTTTGATTTTAGATAAAAAAGGAATTGACCCGGCTGTAGCAACAGGGCCATTCATCACTACAAGTAATGATATTTTTGGTATTTTTATTTTCTTTTATATCGCTAAAATAATTTTAGGATTCTAATTCATACTATATATCCTACTTATTTTATTTAATAATTTTTTTGGAATTGATAATCATCCATAATATACCCACCACCAATATCCTGAACAATGGAACCCATATTTTTAAATCCTGACTTTTCATAGAATTTTATGGATTCAATATTATATTTATTTACAGTGAGTTTAACCTTATCACAGCCAAATTCATTTGCTTGGGCATCAATAAACAACAAAGCTTTCTTACCAATTTTTTTACCTCTATAATTAATTAATAAATATATTTTACTAAGAAATAGATAGTTCTCCTCTATAATAAAAGAAAAATATCCAACCGCAGTTTCTTGATAATAAATGATATAGTAATCATACCCTTTTTCAACTTGTTCTTTTATTGATTTGATTGACTGAAACTTTTTAAGCATATAATCTACTTGCATTTTACCAATAATTGGGGTATAGTGTTCTCTCCAAATTATAAAGGCCAAATTTTCAATGATTTTATACTGTTCTATATTATTTGTTCGAACTAAATTGATCATTTTGCTTTTTTATAGATCATTAATTAAATGTTTCAAGATATAAAAAAACTCGCTTAATTTTCTTAAGCTCGAACTGACAATGAAAAAAATAATTACGAATAATTAGTTAATTTTAGAAATATTTAATACAACTTCCTCAAGGATAAAAATTTGCTTAATTTTGCATTCTTATTTATTAGAAAAATGGTTGAAGAAAAAAAGTCACTTAATTTTATAGAGCAAATCATTGAAGATGATCTTAAAGCTGGTTTAGATCCGGCTAAACTTCGCTTTCGATTTCCTCCTGAGCCCAATGGTTATTTACATATAGGTCATGCAGCTTCTATTTGTTTAAATTTTGGATTGGGGCTAAGCTACAAGGCTCCTGTTAACTTGCGCTTTGACGATACAAATCCCACAAAAGAAGAGCAAGAATATGTAGATGCCATTAAAAAAGATATCAAATGGTTGGGATTCGATTGGGCCAATGAATTGTATTCTTCTGATTATTTTCAACAATTATATGATTGGGCAATTCAATTAATTAATAATGGGAAAGCCTATGTTGATGATCAAAATTCAGCACAAATAGCCGATCAAAAAGGAACGCCAACAAAAGAAGGGATCAATAGTCCTTATCGAGATAGAAGCAAGGAAGAGAACCTGACCCTATTCAAAAAAATGAAAAATGGAGATTTTGACGAAGGTTCACATGTATTAAGGGCAAAAATAGATATGAATGCCAGTAATATGCTAATGCGTGACCCTATTATTTACAGGGTTTTAAAAAAATCGCATCACCGTACCGGAAATGATTGGAATATTTACCCTATGTATGATTGGACCCATGGTGAATCAGATTATATAGAACAGGTTTCCCATTCTATTTGCACGCTTGAATTTAAAAACCATCGTGAATTATACGATTGGTTTTTAGATCAGGTTTATAACAATAAAAATTTGCGTCCTAAACAGCGTGAATTTGCCCGAAGAAATTTGAGTTATACGGTGATGAGTAAACGCAAACTTTTGCAACTGGTAGAAGAGGGTCATGTTAATAGTTGGGATGATCCGAGAATGCCTACAATATCAGGCTTACGCCGAAGAGGGTATACACCTTCTTCTATACGTGATTTTAGTGAAACTGCCGGTATTGCTAAGCGAGACACTGTTACTGATATTGCACTTTTAGAATTTCATATTAAAAATGAATTGAACAAAACTGCGCCAAGAGTTATGGCAGTTTTAGACCCGGTAAAATTGGTTATCACAAACTATCCTAATGATAAGGAAGAAATATTGATTGCCGAAAACAACCCGGAAGATGAAAATGCCGGTTCAAGAGAAGTTCCTTTTTCAAAAGAAATATATATAGAAAGAGAAGATTTTAGGGAACATGCAAATAAAAAATTCTTTAGATTAAAACTAGACAAAGAGGTAAGATTAAAAAGTGCTTATATTATCAAGGCCAATTCGGTAGTTAAGGATGAAAATGGCGAGATAATTGAAATTCATTGCACCTATGATGAAGAATCTAAAAGTGGTAGCGGCAGTGAAGCAAGTAAGAGAAAGGTAAAAGGAACCATTCACTGGGTATCAATTAAACATGCAGTTCAGGCAGAGGTCAGATTATATGATCGTTTATTCACAAACGAAGCACCTGATTCTCATAGGGATAGAGATTTTAAAGAATTCATAAATCCGGATTCTTTAAAAGTAATTGAAAATGCATTTGTTGAGCCAAGTTTAAAAACTGCTAAAATTGGTGATGGATTTCAATTTCAACGCCTGGGGTATTTTAATGTAGATAAAGATTCAGATTCTGAGCATTTGGTGTTCAATCGGACTGTTCCCTTAAGAGATACATGGGCAAAAATAGAAAAGAATTAATCAAGTTTAATGTGGTAAGACATGATGCGAAAAATATGTTATAATAAAATATCTATTTAAAATTACTCGTAAATTGAGATGTACTATTTTCCAACTCTTTTAACTACATTAGCAGCAAATTAGAAATAATTATCACTCTTGAAAACAGTTGAGTTAATAAAACTTCCCATTCAAAAAGAGATGGAATTCTTTGAAGTAAAATTCAAAGCTTCCATGATTTCTAGTGTATCTTTATTAAACAGAATTACACATTACATAGTTAGGCGAAAAGGTAAACAAATGCGTCCTATGTTTGTTTTTCTGGTTGCTAAAATGGTTTCTAATGGTGACTTTAAAGAAAGAACCTACCGCGGAGCTTCGATTATTGAATTGATCCATACGGCGACCTTGGTACATGATGATGTGGTTGATGACAGTAATCGTCGGCGTGGATTTTTCTCCTTGAATGCATTGTGGAAAAATAAAATTGCAGTCTTAGTTGGTGATTATCTACTTTCTAAAGGTTTGCTATTATCTATTGATAATGATGATTTTGACATTCTTAAACACATATCGATTGCTGTACGTGAAATGAGTGAAGGGGAATTGCTTCAAATTGAAAAATCACGTCAATTGGATATAACAAAGGATATATATTTTGATATTATCAGAAAAAAAACTGCGACCCTGATAGCGGCATGTACGGCAATTGGAGCAACTTCTGTTGATGCTGATAAAGATGTGGTTGAAAAAATGAGGGAATTTGGTGAGTTGATAGGAATTGCATTTCAAATTAAAGATGACCTTTTTGATTATTCCGATCAAAAAATTGGCAAACCAACCGGTATAGATATCAAAGAACAAAAAATGACACTACCTTTGATATATACATTAAATCATTGTTCAAAAAAAGAAAAAAAGTGGTTGATCAATTCGGTTAAAAATCATAATAAAGACAAAAAAAGAGTCAAAGAAGTAATCGCTTTTGTAAAACAAAGTGGAGGTATAGAATACACTATTAAAAAAATGAAAGAGTATCAACAAAATGCTTTAAAAATTTTAGACTCTTATCCTGATTCGCCGTATAAAAACTCATTGATCACCTTGGTCAATTATGTGATTGAAAGAGAAAAATAAATTTATTGGCACATATTTTGCGATTTCCTGATTAGCAAAACTAATTTAGTATGATCTTCCCTACATTTTTTAAAAAAAATTTATTCTTCCTGCTGATAATTTCATTTTTAATCAGTTGTACAAGTTCATTTGATTTTGATAAAAAGGGAATAATCAATCCTAAACCTCCAGTTGTCGATCCCTTTGATGATAACAATTTAGACGATCCTGAATCTTTTGGTTTGTTTAATTCTTATTGCTATGGTTCTATTGCACCTACTGGAGATATTGCAGAAATTGATATTGATATTGTTTTTTCTGAGTCAATTGATCTTTCTGTTTTCCTGCCTGAAGTTGGATCACAAGGAAATCAAGGCTCATGTGTTGCCTGGGCAACCGGATATTACCTGAAAAGTTTTCAAGAAAATATGGAGGATTTAAGTAATGGGCTAACAGGTAATAAAAATCAAATGAGTCCTGCTTTTATTTACAATCAAATTAAGGTAGGGTCTTGTGCTGATGGATCGGTAATACCCGATGCTCTTGATTTAATTTCAAGTACAGGTATTGTTACTTGGCAGGAAATGCCCTATAGTCAAAATGAATGTGATATACAACCAACCTCAGAACAAAAAGATTTAGCCGAGGAGAATAAAATAATATCTTTTGCATCCTTAGATGGCGATTTACTCTTTGAACAAGCCAAAGCTTTTTTAATGAATAATCAACCCATTGTAATTGCTATTTCTATCGATAAAGATTTTTTTGGGAAAATTGATCAAAAAGGAGATGCTGTATATAGAGAATTCGAAAAAGAGGATGGCGCACACGCCATACTGGTTGTTGGTTACGATGATTCAAAAAATGCGTTTAAAGCCGTTAATTCCTGGGGTAGAAACTGGGGAAATAATGGTTTTGTCTGGATAGATTATACAGCTTTTCAAGAGGTATTAAATATTGATTCAGATTTTAAAATTTTATGTGAAGCCTGGATATCTATGGATAATATTCAGTAATTTTTTAATTTTATATCAATCGGTTTAAAATTTCTTTTTTCACTACGTGTTTTCCTTCAAATGGAATTATGGTTGCTTGATAACCAAATAGCTCATAAAAATGCTTTTTTTCAATAGCCATTATCTTTTCATTTAAATATTCATCTTGGGTGCCATAAATCAAAGACACCTTAGTTTTTCCTTTTAAAAAATCAAAATCGTCATTTCTTAATTCTTTAGGTATTCCGCCTGACAACAATAATAAGTGACTGCATTTTAATTTTCGTTTAACCACATATCGTGTTATAACAGAGACGCCTTGAGAATAACCTAAAACAATAAGGTTGATATTAGCTGTTAAATGTTCATTTTCTAAAACCGCATCAAAGTATCGCATAACATTTTCTATTTCCTTTGATGTGTTTTCTTTTGTAAGCCAACTTGCGCCAACATGTTTATAATCTGAACCAAGATAGTATTTGCTTTGGGCTTGAGGAGCAATAATATAATTTTCTTCAGCATCTAAACCGTCAAAATATTTTAAAAAATATTTACTCAAATAACTGATTCCGTGACATACAAACCAAACATTTTTTGTTTTGTTAGTTAATGAATTTAAAGTAGAATAAGAATTTGTTGATTTGTATGAGATTTCCTTTTCGGTTGATTTCATTGATTAAGAGATTGATACAATTGATAATTCTAATAATTCTTCAATAAATTCTCGTTGATTCGATAATCTAGGGACTTTATGTTGTCCGCCCAATTTTCCCTTCATTTTCAACCATTCATAAAATAATCCATTTTTTGCACGATGAATTCTAGGCATCGACAAGGTCATATCATGATATCGTTTAGCTTCGTAATCAGAGTTGATATCTTTTAAAGCTTGATCTAATATCTTGGTGAAATCTTCTAAGTTATTCGGTGCAGTTTTAAACTCGATAACCCATTCATGACCGCCGCTACTATCTCCTTCCATAAAAATTGGCGCTACGGTATAATCTGTTATTTCAGCATTAGTTTCCATACAAGCAATTTGCAAAGCATTCTCTACATTTTCAACAACAAGCTCTTCTCCAAAAACATTAATAAAATGTTTTGTACGCCCGGTAATTTTTATCCGATATGGTTTAAGACTGGTAAATTTTACTGTATCTCCGATCAAATAACGCCATAAACCAGAATTTGTGGTAATAACAATTGCGTAATTCTTATCCAATTCTACTTCCTGTAAATGTATCGCTTTAGAATTCTCACCATTAAATTGATCCATTGGAATAAATTCATAAAATATTCCATAATCTAACATCAGCAATAATTCATCTGAATTGTTTCGATCTTGAATGGCGAAAAAGCCTTCTGACGCATTATAAGTTTCAAAATATCTGAAATTTTCTTTCGGAATTAGTTTTTTATATTGTTCCAGGTAAGGGTTAAAGTTTATACCACCATGAAAATATACTTCTAAATTGGGCCAAACTTCTAAAATATTATTTTTGCCCGTAACCTCCAATACTCTATGTAATAAAACCAACATCCATGACGGAACACCAGTTAAACTCGTAATATTTTCATCTATGGTTTCCTGTATTATAGCATCCATTTTAGTTTCCCATTCGCCCATCAAAGCCGTTTTTTGGCTTGGAGCGCTACTGAAATCTGCCCAAAAAGGCATATTCTCAATAATAATGGCCGACAGGTCTCCAAAATAAGAATCATTATCTTCATAAACGGCACTACTTCCGCCTAAGCGTAAGCCTTTACCCTTAAATATTTCGGTATCCTCATTATTATTAATAAATAGACATAACATATCCTTTCCTGCTTTCATATGGCAATCATCAATTGCCTCGTCACTTACCGGAATAAATTTACTCTTGGCATTTGTAGTGCCACTCGATTTAGCAAACCATTGTACTTTTGTTGGCCAAAAAATATTTTGTTCACCTAATCTATTACGTTCTATTAATGGTACAATGGTTTCATATTGTTGAATGGGAACTTTCTCGATAAAAGATTTGTAATTTTTAATATGTTCAAAATCATACTTAATACCTATTGATGTGTTTTTTGCATCGGATATCAAATTGAATAAAACTTCATTTTGAACTTCAATAGGATGATCAATAAACATATCAATTTGATATTTTCTTTTTTTTAAAATCCAAGAAAGAACTGTATTAAATAATGGAATTTGCATTGACGTGAAAACAGTTTTTTATATTATCTTTAGCCACTAAATTTACAATAAAAAATTATTGAAATCAATAACTATTTTAAATTGATACATTATGGCCAAAGTAGGAATTATTATGGGAAGTGATTCAGATTTACCAATTATGCAAGATGCGATAAGCATATTACAAAATTTTGATATTGAAACCGAGGTGGATATTGTTTCTGCGCATCGTACTCCTGAAAAATTGTTTGATTACGCTACAAATGCTCATACTCGTGGAATTAATGTTATTATTGCTGGAGCTGGAGGTGCTGCCCATTTACCGGGTATGGTTGCATCAATGAGTCCGTTACCAGTTATTGGTGTTCCGATAAAGTCAAGAAATTCTATTGATGGTTGGGATTCAATTCTTTCTATTTTACAAATGCCCGGTGGTGTACCAGTGGCAACTGTTGCTCTAGATGGAGCTAAAAATGCAGGTATTTTAGCTGCTCAGATAATAGGATCTTCGGACAAATTCGTGTTGGATAAAGTGTTATTTTATAAAGAAAGTTTAAAGATCAAAGTGAATAAAGCGGCCAAAAATATAAAAAAGTAATCTAAAAGTGATAAAGAATTGAAAGTAAGGATTAGTCATACTCCTTACTCCTTATTCCTTACTCCTTACTTCTTACTTCTTACTCCTTAAATCATAAAACATGATCAATCCACTGCTATTAGATTTTAATACAAAATATTCAACTGCTCCTTTTTCAAAGATCAAGAATGAACATTTTAAACCTGCTATTATTGAAGGAATCAAATTGGCTAAAACCGAAATTGATAGAATTGTAAATAATAAATCAGAACCGACCTTTCAAAATGTATTGGAATCCCTTGAATTTTCGGGTGAAAAAATAAATCGTATTACAAGTATTTTTTTTAATTTGAATTCAGCCGAAACCAATGATGAAATTCAAAAAATAGCACAAGAGGTCTCACCGCTTTTAACCGAGTTCGCCAATGATATCCGCTTAAATAAAAAATTATTTCAAAAAATTAAATCTGTATTCGACAAAAAAGGTGATCTTGATTTGAACGCTGAACAACAAATGCTATTAGATAAAAACTACAAGGCTTTTGTAAGGAATGGTGCTAATTTAAATGAAAAGGATAAAACTACCTTAAGGAGAATAGATAAAAAATTATCCAAACTTAGTCTTAAATTTGGTGAAAATATTTTAGCAGAAACTAATGATTTTGAATTGATAATTACAGAGGTAAATCAATTAAAAGGTTTACCTGAAGGAGCTATCGAAGCTGCTAAAATTGTTGCAAAAGAAAAATTTGTTTCCGAGAAATCGGAAAACAGCTGGGTTTTTAATTTAGATCATCCAAGTTATGTGCCATTTATGACTTATGTCGATGACCGATCATTAAGAAAAAAAATGGCGAAGGCATTTGGAGCAAGAGGTTTTCGAACTAATGAGTTTGACAACAAGGATATTGTTCTAAAAATAGTCAATCTCAGACATCAACGTGCTAATTTACTTGGCTATTCTTCCCATGCTCATTTTGTTCTGGAAGAACGAATGGCTGAAAATCCTAATAGGGTGATGTCTTTTCTAAATGATTTACTCCTTAAAGCAAAGCCTGCAGCCTTGAAAGATTTCAATAAAGTTGTTGCAAGGGCCAAAAAGGATGGAATCGATACTATAGAGAAATGGGATGGAGCCTATTATTCTGAAAAATTAAAAAAAGAATTATTTGATTTTGATGAAGAACAATTAAAACCATATTTCAAATTAGACAACGTTATTGATGGTGTATTTAATATTTCAAATAAATTATACAACTTACATTTTGAAGAATTATTAACAATTGACAAATATCACGAAGATGTTAAAACATATAAAGTTACAGATAATAATGGTGCATTAATTGCAATTTTTTATACTGATTTCTTCCCGAGAAAAGGTAAAAGAAATGGTGCATGGATGACATCCTTTAAAAGTCAATGGAATAAAGGAGGTGAAAATTCAAGACCTCATATATCTATTGTTTGTAATTTTACCAAACCAACCGATACAAAACCATCCTTACTGACCTTTAACGAAGTTACTACGCTATTTCATGAGTTTGGACATGCTTTACACGGTATGTTGGCAAATACTACTTATCCTAATTTATCGGGTACTAATGTTTATTGGGATTTTGTTGAATTACCAAGTCAGATATTTGAAAACTGGTGCTATGAAAAAGATGCTTTAAATCTGTTTGCTAAACATTATAAAACTGGTGAAATAATTCCGTTAGAATTGGTACAAAAAATAAAAGATTCCGCTAATTTTCTAGAAGGATTGGTAACATTACGACAATTGAGTTTTGGTCTTTTAGATATGTCCTGGCATGGAAATAATCCTTCTAACATTAAAAACGTGAAAGAATTTGAAAATAAGGCTTTTGCAGATACGCTACTTTATCCTGACGTTGCTGAAAATTGCATGAGTACTGCATTTTCACATATTTTCCAAGGTGGTTATTCATCTGGCTACTACAGTTACAAATGGGCAGAAGTTTTAGATGCTGATGCCTTTGAAGCATTTAAAGAAAATGGTATTTTCGATAAAGAAACTGCTGCTAAATTTAAAGAATTTATTTTGAGCAAAGGAGGAACAGAGAAGCCAATGGACTTGTATAAAAAGTTTAGAGGTAAAGAGCCAAATGCAGATGCTTTATTAAAAAGAGCCGGACTTTTAAAATAGAGATTCTTTTCACAATGTAATTGTTTCTAAATAAAATTGACAATTTCAATTTTAAGTGTTTTCATAAATTATTGTAAGGAAAATACTATAATAATGACCAAACATATTGCAATTCATTGATAAATAAATATGAAACAATTCACAATATTCTTAACAATATTATTGTTATCCCAAACTTTTTCATCACAATCTCAAAATATGAATAATAAAGACCTTGAGAAAATAATTTATGTGGTTTCTGATAGTTTGAAAGGTATAACCGGTAATTGGCAATTTGTAATTGAAAACACTCTATTAATTTGTATCACAGATGAAAAAAATAATAGAATGCGAATTATTTCACCCATTACAAGAGAAGATAGTTTGTCGGAAACAGAAAAACAAAAACTTTTAGAAGCTAATTTTCATACGGCTTTAGATGCCAGGTACGCTATAGCTAATGATTATCTGTGGGCCGCCTATATACACCCATTAAAGGAATTGAACAAAGCTCAGGTTTTGGATGCAATAAGTCAGGTATATACTGCGGCATTAACTTTTGGAACAACTTATAATAGCACAGGTTTATCTTTCCCTGGGAACAAGGATAAAAAAGATGATCCAAACGAAAATAACAAACCAAAAAACGTTAAAAAAATATAGTTAAAAGTATGGTTCTATTCACCGGGTGACTTGAAGTCACCCGGTGAATAGAACTATTTTTTAGTAGTCATTATGATTGCATGGGTGTAAAGAAAAATTCTTCACGAATCACCTTGCCGTTATCCACTTTATATAAACAAACCTCTTCCATAGTTGTACGAGGCATGTCTTTAAATGTAATATCCATTTTCATGGAACAAGAAAAGAAATTATCAGCCACAAGAGGATCAGAAACTTCCATACTGTGAAATTCTTCCACCGTATCGTTAAATTGCTGTCCTTTGGCAATCACACCTTCTATTCCTATTACTTCTTTTACGGGTGATCCATCTGGTTCAATACTCACTATTTCGTTAGCATATAAATCTTTAACGGCTTCTTCAAATTGTCCTTGTCGACAATACCCTACTAATTTGTCTGCGACTTGTTTAGTTGTCATAATTATGCTTTTTTAGTTAATATTTCTTTGTTGTTAAGTTAATACATTTAAAAAATAATTAGCTTAATAAAAAGTTAAATCTTCAGAAGGAGAAAGCCAATTTTTATCCAGTGCAATTTACGCCAGTACACGTAAATATTATTTGCAAATATTCCTTACTTTTGCAACCTGTTTTAAAAATTATATTAAGTCATGAAAATATATGATGTAGTAGTTATTGGTTCTGGCCCCGGAGGGTATGTTGCAGCTATTCGTTGTGCACAACTTGGTCTCAAAACTGCAATTATTGAAAAATATAAAATGTTAGGAGGGACTTGTTTAAATGTTGGATGTATACCTTCAAAGGCCCTATTAGACTCTTCACACCATTATCACGACGCTGTGAATCATTTTGAAAAACACGGCATTGACTTAAAGGAGGTTAAAGTGAATTTTAAGCAAATGATAACTCGTAAGGATGAAGTAGTTGCACAAACTTCTGGTGGTATAAATTTTTTAATGGATAAGAATAAAATTGATATGTTTCAAGGTGTTGGATCCTTTAATGATTCAACGCATATCAATATCGCTATAGCTGAAGGAGAATCAGAAATAATTGAAGCAAAACACACCATTATTGCTACAGGTTCAAAAGCGGCAAGTTTACCTTTTATCAAAATTGATAAAAAAAGAGTGATAACTTCAACCGAAGCTCTTAGTTTAAAAGAAATCCCGAAACATCTGATCGTAATTGGTGGTGGTGTTATTGGTTTAGAATTGGGTTCGGTATACAAGCGTTTGGGTTCTCAAGTTTCTGTAATTGAGTTTATGCCAAAAATAATTCCAACTATGGATGATATGCTGGCAAAAGAACTGCAAAAGGCATTAAAAAAACAGGGTATTAAATTTTATACAGGTCATAAAGTAACTTCAGTAAAAACTTCTGCAAAAGAAGTGACGATAACTGTTGACGACAAAAAAGGAAACCCTGTAGATTTTAATGGAGATTACTGTTTGGTTTCAGTAGGAAGAAAAGCTTATACCGACGGTCTTGGATTAGAAAATATTGGAATAACTGTTAATAATATGGGGCAGGTAGATACTAATAGCAAATTACAAACTAATGTTTCCAATATTTATGCTATTGGTGATGTAGTTACCGGTGCCATGCTGGCTCATAAAGCTGAGGAAGAAGGAATTATGGTAGCTGAAATCATTGCAGGACAAAAACCTCATATCGATTATAATTTAATTCCTGGAGTTGTTTATACCTGGCCAGAGGTTGCTGCAGTTGGTAAAACGGAAAATCAATTAAAAGAGGAAGGAACAGAATATAAAATTGGAAGTTTCCCAATGCGAGCTTTGGGAAGAGCTCGTGCAAGTATGGATATTGAAGGTCAAGTTAAAGTATTAGCTGACGCTAAAACTGATGAAATTCTTGGTGTGCATATGATAGGTGCTCGTGCAGCCGATATGATTGCGGAAGCAGTTGTTGCCATGGAATTCAGAGCTTCAAGCGAAGACATAGCCAGAACGAGTCATGCACATCCAACTTTTACCGAAGCTATTAAAGAGGCCTGTTTGGCTGTTGATGGAAGAGCTATTCATTCATAATTTATACGGCCTGAGTTAAGGGTTATACATAGTGGATTAGTATTCTTATATTAATTAATTTCTTGGATAAGCTGTTATTTCACCTGATATAACGATTAAAATAATGCATTGAGAAAAACAACCTCCATAAAAATTAAAAACATCTCCGATTTCAAAGAAAAATTACTTTATTGGGCGCAACAATATGATGTTTTTGTTTGGATGGACAGTAATAATTACCGGCAAGAATATTCAAAATATGATGCAATTCTTGCTATTGGTGTACATTCCTTTTTAGACTGCAATTGGAACAATGCCTTTGATCAATTAAAATATTATCAGAAATATACCAAGGACTATATTTTTGGATATTTAGCTTATGATCTCAAAAATGAAATTGAAAATTTAAGTTCAAAAAATCATGATGGTTTAGATTTTTCAGATATGTATTTTTTTCAGCCAAAAAAAATATTTTATTTAAAGGGAGATACTCTGGAAGTTAAATATCTAAAGAATTACGCCGATGATATTAATATAGATTTAAAGAGGATTAAAAATAGTAAACCAAAACCATTTCAAAACTCATCTAAACCAATTTGGCTAAAGCAAAGGATTTCCAAAGAAGAATACACAGACAAGTTAAAAAATATCTTAAATCATATTCATCGCGGAGATATTTACGAAGTTAATTTTTGTCTGGAATTCTTTTCAAAAAATACCGAAATTGATCCTTTAGCAGTTTATCAAAAATTAAATGATATATCAACTCCTCCATATGCCACTTTCTTGAAATTAAATGACAAATTTTTACTTTCTGCATCTCCGGAAAGATTTGTAAAAAAACAAAGGGATAAAATTATTTCTCAGCCCATAAAAGGTACGGCAAGAAGATTACATGACTATGAAGAGGATAATAAATTAGTTCATCAACTCTTTCTTGACCCAAAAGAGAGAGCTGAAAATATTATGATTGTCGATCTGGTAAGAAATGACCTTTCAAAAACCGCAATAAAAGGGAGTGTAAACGTTGAAAAATTATGTGAGGCTCATACTTTTAAGCAGGTCCATCAACTCGTTTCGACAGTCATTTCAGAAGTGGATAAAAAAACTAATCCTGTTGATATAGTCAAAAGTTTGTTCCCAATGGGAAGTATGACAGGAGCTCCAAAAATTTCGGCCATGAAAATTATAGAAGATGAGGAAGAAACAAAAAGAGGTTTGTATTCTGGTGCTGTAGGATATTTTACACCGAATAGAGATTTTGATTTTAATGTAGTTATAAGAAGCGTATTATATAATAAAACAAATAAATATGTTTCCTTTTCTGTTGGTGGGGCAATTACCGCTCAATCTAATCCTGAAAACGAATATGAAGAATGCTTATTAAAAGCTAAAGCAATGAAAAAAGCCTTAAAATGCTAAACTATTTTCTTGGCTATAATTCTGATCCTCCTGTAATCGGCATACCATTTACCATCTTTAAAACACTTATTCCAAACATTTTTTTTTACCTCTTCTAAAATTTCATTTTTATCCTTTTCAGGGATACCTATAAAAAAAGAAGCACCAAACATTTCAATCCATTCTTTGAGACCAATTTTATCATCTACCAATTCAGTTGGTCTATCAAACAAATGTGCATATTGCACTTCAAATCCATTTTCTTCTAACAAGCCTGTATATTCACTTACGGAAGGAAAAAACCATTTTTCAATTTTAGAATTTTGAATATATCCTTTATCAACTAAAGCCTTTTTAATACCTTTAATAATAGCGTCAACATTACCTTTACCACCAAATTCAACTACAAGCCTACCTCCTTTTTTTAAATTATTATACATGGTCAAAACGGCACTTTTTTTATCTGTTACCCAATGTAATACCGCATTTGAGAAAATCGCGTCAAAGGGTTTTTTAAATTGGAAATCAGTAGCATCCTTAACAAAAAATTGCAATTCAGGGATATTCATTTCTGGCATATTGAATCATTTCTTCAGAGCTATCAATTCCAATTACTTCAGCTCCTGTTTTGGCAATTTCATTTGTTAATTGCCCGGAACCACAGCCCAGATCCAAGATCAATTCATCTGGTTTTGGATCTAAAAAACCAATCAATTCTTCACCATATTGATAAACAAAAGCATGCTTTTTGTTGTATAAATTTACTTTCCATATGTTCCCATTTGTATTCATTAATTTAAATAATTAAGGCCTTTTGCATTTTATTTTGAATCTCATCCAAAGCCAAATTCCCGACACTTCCAATATGCCTGTGATTTACTTTTTTATTGGGTTTAAATTTACCTTCGTTCACTTTTGCTCCAACAATTTTATAGGCATCTCTGAAAGGTGTTCCCTTTTGTACCAACGCATTAACTTCTTCAACCGTAAACAAATAATCATATTTATTATCATCCAATATATCCTTGTTTATCTTAATACGTGCCAGAGAAAAAGTAAACATTTCCAAACAGGCTTTAATACTTTGAATTGCAGGTATCAAACCTTCTTTCAATAATTGTAGATCACGATGATATCCACTGGGTAAATTATTGGTAATTAATGTTAATTCATATGGTAAGGATTGAATCTTATTACATTTAGCTCTTATTAATTCAAATACATCAGGATTCTTTTTGTGAGGCATAATACTCGATCCTGTGGTCAACTCATCCGGGAAAGAAACAAAACCAAAATTCTGACTCATATACAGGCAAATATCATATGCAAATTTTGACAATGTTCCTGCTAAAGAACTCAAACCAAATGCAACCGATTTTTCAGTTTTGCCCCTACTCATCTGAGCCGCAACAGAATTGTATTTTAAAGTATCAAATCCCATGGTTTTGGTAGTATCTTCTCTATCAATTGGGAAAGAGCTTCCATAACCTGCAGCAGAGCCCAAAGGATTTTGATCAACAACTTTATAAGCAGCATTTATAAAATATACATCGTCTATCAAACTCTCGGCATAAGCCGAAAACCACATACCGAATGATGAAGGCATTGCTACCTGAAAGTGTGTATAACCTGGTAATAATATATTCTTATTTTTATCTGATAACATCATTAACGTGTTGAAAAACTCGAGTATAAGGTCCTTAATTTCCGCCAATTCATCCTTTAAATACAGGTGAACATCAACCAGTACCTGATCATTTCTTGAACGTGCAGTATGGATTTTTTTACCTGTATCTCCTAATTTTTCGGTAAGCAAAAACTCAACTTTTGAGTGAACATCTTCAAAGGTATCTTCAATAATAAAATCACCATTTTTGATTGTTTCTAAAATATTATTAAGCTCATTTTCAATCGCAATAATTTCACTTTTGCTTAACAATCCAATTTTATGTAACATTTTAGCATGAGCCAAAGATCCGATCACATCGTATTTTGCTAATACCAAATCCAATTCTCTATCATTTCCTACTGTAAACAGGTCAATTTTTTTATCGGTACTAAATCCTTTATCCCAGAGTTTCATAGTTTAATGTATTATTGATTTAATGTGTTAATGATATAATGTGTTAATGTGCTAATGGTTTTTTGGTATAGGTTGGGTTCATTGTTTTTATTCACTCATTAATTCATTCTTACATTAATTCATTGATTATATTAATATATAATTCAATTCCTTCTTCTACTTCATTAATAAAAATAAACTCATCAGCCGTATGAGAACGCATTGAATCACCAGGTCCCAATTTTAATGAAGGACAGCTTAAATTAGATTGATCAGATAAAGTTGGTGAACCATAAGCTTTTCTTCCTAAATTTTGCCCCGCTTTTACTATGGCATGATCTTTAGATATAGAAGATGAGTTCAATCTTAAAGAACGCTCTTTTACCTCAATATCAACATTTTGTTTTACAATATCAAGAACTTCTTGGTTACTGTATTGTTCGGTTACCCTGATATCTACTACAAAATGACAAACTGCGGGAATTACGTTATGTTGATTGCCTGCATTTATTTGAGTCACTGTCATTTTTACTTCTCCAAGAGTATCCGAAATTTTAGGAAATTTAAATTTTTCAAACCACCGAATGGCCTCCATGGCCTTATATATAGAGTTTTCACCTAAGCCATGCGCGGCATGACCGGCTTTGCCATGTGCGTAGCAATCTAATACCAATAATCCCTTTTCTGCTATTGCCAAATGCATTAAAGTGGGTTCTCCGACTATAGCAAAATCAATTTCGGGTATTTGAGGCATTACACTTCTTATTCCTAAAGATCCTGAATTTTCTTCTTCAGCAGAGGCTAAAATGATGATATTGTATCTTAATTCCTTTTTCTTATAAAAAAAAGAAAAAGCCGACAACAATGACACCAAACTTCCTCCGGCATCATTACTTCCCAATCCGAATAATTTGCCGTCAATTATTTCCGGTTTTAGAGGATCTTTGCTATAGGCTTTATTCGGCTTTACTGTGTCGTGATGGGAATTCAATAAAATAGTAGGCCTGCTTTCAACAAAATATTTGTTTTTAGCCCATATATTATTGTTGTCTCGTTGAAACGGAATTTCACTTTTATCAAACCAATCTTGAATCAACATGGCTGTTTGATCTTCTTCACCTGAAAAAGATTGGGTTTCAATTAGACTTTTAAGCAATTCAATTGCACGTATTTTTAAAGTGCTGATCATAAAACCAAAGTTGTATGTTTTAAACTTTTTTCATTAATTACTGTCGGTTTCCCGATTATTATTTTTTCAACCCCATTTTGCAATGCCTCAAAACAATTATCCAATTTTGGCAGCATACCATCCGAAATTATACCCTTATTTTTCAGGTCTTGATAAGAGTTTGAATTAATTTTTTCAATCACAGATTCCTCATCCTCCATATTTTTTAAAACTCCTTTTTTCTCAAAACAATAAATCAATTCCACTTCAAAATCTTTACACATTCCTTTTGCAATTTCGGCAGCAATTGTATCGGCATTTGTGTTTAAAAGTTGTCCTTTTTGATCATGAGTTATCGCACAGAAAACTGGAGTTAATCTATTCTCAATAAATATTTTTATTATGTCTGAACTTACGGCATCTATATCTCCTGCAAAACCATAGTCAATATCTTTTACGATCCTTTTATGTGCCAAAATAGTATTTGCATCAGCTCCTGATAATCCAATTGCATTACAATTATTCTTTTGCAATTCTACAACAATATTTTTGTTTAAAAGTCCCGCATAAACCATGGTTACAACTTCCAAGCTAGCTTCATCTGTAACTCTTCTACCATTCACCATTTTAGGTTTTAAGCCCAATTCCGAGATCATTTCGGAGGCTCTTTTCCCACCACCATGGATCAGGATTTTTGATTCTTTTATTTTTGAAAAATCATCTAAAAAAGAAGACAGAGCATTCTTGCTGTTGATTATATTACCGCCTATTTTTATTATTTTAAGTCTTTGTTTCATACTTTATATTTTACGCAGCCTAACCTCATTAATAAGTAGAATCTATTTTTTCTAATATTTTCTTCAATACAACCTGTGCGGCATAGGTTCGATTATTTGCTTGTTCAATTACAATTGAATTCTCATTATCTAAAACCTCATCAGCTACCACAACATTTCTTCTTACAGGTAAGCAATGCATAAATTTTGCGTTGTTGGTTAAGTTCATTTTCTTCTTTGTAACCATCCAATTATTATCTTGGGATATTATTTTTCCGTAATCATTAAATGAACTCCAATTTTTGGTATAAATAAAATCCGCATTTTCAAAGGCTTTATTCTGGTTGTGTTCTATTTTAGAATTTTTAGTAATTTTCGGATCGAGTTCATATCCTTTCGGATGAGTAATTACAAATTCGACATCCTGTTTTTGCATCATTTCAATAAATGAATTTGCCACCGCATGTGGCAATGCTCTGGGGTGCGGTGCCCAACTTAATACTACTTTTGGTTTTAAAACAGTATTAAATTCATTTATTGTAATTGCATCGGCTAAAGCTTGCAATGGATGACCAACAGAGCTTTCCATATTTACAATTGGAACTGTTGCGTATTTCACAAAGGCAGATAAAACTTCTTCAGCCAAATCCTTTTGCTTATCGGTCAATGATGCAAATGCCCTTATAGCAATTATATCGCAAAATTGTGAGATCACTTGCGCTGCTTCTTTTACATGTTCAGAATTTCCCTGGTTCATAATTTTACCATCTTCAAATTCTAATGCCCAACCTTCACTGCCAAAATTCATCACAACAGTATGCATTCCTAAGTTTAATGCAGCTTTTTGGGTACTTAACCGGGTGCGCAAACTGTTGTTAAAAAATAACAATCCAATGGTTTTATTTTTACCAATTTCCTGGAATTTTAAAGGTTCTTTTTTTAAGTTTTTTGCCTCCAACACCCAATCACTTATATTATCGATACTGTTTATACTTAGATAATTCATATTTGACATTTTACAATATTCTTAACCTTTCTCCAAAGATGTGATTATAATTTTTGTGAATTCAACTTTATCTAACATTGCATTTAAAATAAAATTATCTTCTATTCCGTTTACAAACCAAGTTTCAATATTTTGGTTTTGTAAAATAGTTGCTGCTTCAAGTTTTGATTGCATCCCTCCTGAGCCCTGAGAAGATTTATAATCGAAAACTTCTTTTTGAAGTTTTGAAATGTCACTCACCTTTTTGATGGTTTCATTTTTATTATTTGAGATTGATTCTTTCGTGTAAATTCCGTTAGTATTGGAGGCAAAAATTACTAAATCAACATCTAACAATGAAGCCGTTAATGCAGCCAATTTATCATTGTCACCAAACTTAATTTCATCCGTTGCAACGGTATCATTCTCATTGATTATAGGTATATAATTATTCGCCAATAAAACATTAATTGTATTAACAATATTTTGTTTAGATTTATCTCTTTTAAAATCTGAATAGGATAACAAACACTGCGAAGTTAACAAACCTAACTCTCTAAAATTTTCTTGGAAAATCCGCATTAAATGTGGTTGACCAATAGCTGCTAAAGCTTGTTTAACATTGATCTCTTTACCATTACTTTCCAATTTTACAAATTGTTTAGCTACAGCAATTGCCCCAGAACTTACAATAATAAACTCATAATCATTTTGTAATTCTGAAATCTGCCTGCCTATATCTTCAATTTTACCTCTCGAAATAAAGTTGGTTTCTTTGGTAAGTGTATTGGTGCCTATTTTTAATAAAATTCTTTTTTTATCTGATTTGTCCATCTCCTAAAATATACCATTTGTTAGTTACTAAATGCTGTAATCCAATCGGCCCTCTTTGGTGCAATTTATCTGTACTTATTGCCAATTCCCCCCCCAATCCAAATTCAAATCCATCTGTAAATCGTGTTGAAGCATTATGATAAACTGCAGCAGTATCTACCGATTCTAAAAATAATTTTGCGCTATTCTCATTTTCTGTAATTATTGATGCAGAGTGTCCTCCGCTATATTTATTTATTTTTTCAATGGCCTGACCCAAAGAATCAACAGTTCCAATGACAATTTTATAATCTAAAAACTCTTTATACCAAATGTCTTCATTTGGTATAATATCAACATTGTCTAATTTACCTAAAGAATCGTCTACCAAAACTTCCGTATTAAACTCTTTCAATTTATTTATTAAATCAATTATATAATTCTTATAGTTATCAAGGTTCCTGTCAATCAACACTTTATCTAAGGCGTTGCAGGCAGAAATTTTGGCAGTTTTTGCGTTTACTATGATATCTAAAGCTTTTATCATATCGGCTTCAGAATGTACATAAACAAAATTATTACCTCTTCCACTTACAATTACCGGGCATTTGGCATTTTCTTTTACAAATTCGATCAAGTTTTCACCTCCTCTTGGAATAATCAAATCGACCCTTTGGGTAGGATTTTCTAAAAACTCTTGTGTTTCCTGCCGGTTATAATTTAAATATTCAACCCAATTTGTTGAGATGCCATTTTCCATTAAAGCTTTATGCCATAGATCAACAATTGCTGAATTTGAATTTATAGCTTCTTTACCTCCTTTCAATAAAATCTTATTTCCTGATTTAAAAGCAATGCCTCCTGCTTCGATAGTCACATCGGGTCTTGATTCATAAATGATCATCACCGTGCCAAAAGAGGCTGTTTTGTTATAAATATTTAAGCCATTCTCATGTGTGAAATGAAATAATTCCTTGCCCACAGGATCTTCTTGAGATTCCAGTTGATTTAAAGATGCGATCATTCCGTCTATTTTTTTATCATCGACAATAAGTCGATCATACATTGCCTTATCATTTTCTGCAAAAGTGTCGATATCAATTTTATTTGCATCCAAAATAGTAATCCTTTCTTGATCTACTAATTTTTCCATACATTTTAAAACTGCGTTTCTTTTATCTATATGTAGAATTGTGTTCATCTGTATTTGTCATTCCCATGCAAATGGGAGTTCTTTTTAGTTTTTCTTAATTATCCTTTCGATCATTCATGAGTTTCCCAAGTTCCAAGGAATGATACTCATTTTTTAATATCACTTCTCACTATTTCATTCAGTGCATCTACAAACTCATTCATTTGACCATTTGTAATGTTCAAGGGTGGTAGGATTCGTAATAATTTTTTATTCGCTGCTCCGCCTGTAAAAATATGTTTGTCAAATATTAGTTTTTTACGAATCTCAGCCACCTCAAAATCAAATTCAATTCCCAACATCAGCCCTTTTCCTTTTATTTTTTTTACTTCCGGTATTTTTTTGATCTGTTCTAAAAACTTAGCAGAGATTTCATTTACATTCTCAATCAGATCTTCATTTTCTATCACATTCAAAACTGATAATGCAGCAGCACAAGCCAAATGATTACCGCCAAAAGTTGTACCAAGCATCCCATGTTTTGCATCAATATTATTCGCAATCAAAACACCACCTATTGGAAATCCATTAGCCATTCCTTTTGCTGTCGTAATAATATCCGGTTCTACTTTGTGATATTGAAAGGCAAAAAACATCCCGCTTCTACCATAACCTGACTGAATTTCATCAACAATAAAAATCACTTTATTACTGTTGCAAATTTTTTGTAAATCCTGAAAAAAATTTGACGAGCCTTCATCTAATCCACCAACGCCTTGAATTCCTTCAATAATGACTGCGCAAACATCATTCTTATCAATTTCTTTTTGTACCAATTCGATCTTATTTAAAGGTAAAAAAGTTACTTCTTGTTGCAGGTTTATTGGTGCATTGATACTCAAATTATCGGTAACAGCAACAGCTGCCGAGGTTCTTCCGTGAAAGGAATTATCAAATGAAATGATTCTTTTTTTTCCTGTTTGAAAAGAAGCCAATTTTAAAGCATTTTCGTTAGCTTCAGCTCCAGAATTACATAAAAACAAATTGTAATTATCACAGCCCGACACTTGACCCAATTTCTTAGCTAATTCTTTTTGTAATGGGTTTTGAATTGAATTTGAATAAAACCCAATTTTATCTAATTGAGACTTTAAAGCCTTGACATAATCTGGATGAGAATGTCCTATAGAGATCACACCATGACCCCCATAAAGATCCAAATATTTTGTATTGTTACTATCCCAAACATAGCATCCTTCGGCTTTTACCGGGGTTACATTGTAAAGTGGGTATACATCAAATAAATTCATTTTTTTGTCATTTTCGCTTTCGCGAGAATCTTTTTAGTTATTATTAATTTTGTTTAAGACTGATATGTTTCCCATTTTCATGGGAATGACATCACTCTTTTTTATTTTATCGCCAGACTAACCTTAAATCTCACTTATCTTTTCGTATGATGCCACCAATCCCTTAATTAATGATGAGCTCAATCCTTGATGCTCCATTTCGTTTAATCCTTCAATAGTACAACCACTTGGTGTTGTAACCTTATCAATTTCTTGTTCAGGATGATTTTGTGAATCAATCAATAAGCTTGCAGCACCCAAACAAGTTTGCATTGATAGTTGTTGTGCCTCTTTACTGTGAAATCCCAATTGAACAGCCCCTTGGGTGGTTGCCCTTATCAATCGCATCCAAAAAGCAATCCCACTTGCGCAAATAACTGTTGCCGCCTGCATATGTTTTTCATCAATACAAAGCGTTTGCCCTAAAGCATTAAAAATAGTCTTAGCGCAATATATTTTTGATTTAGCTATTTCATTTCCACTTAAGCATGTCATTGACTCACCAACCGATATTGCAGTATTAGGCATTGCCCTTATTATTGGAACATCGCTACCAATAACCTCTTCGATTTCATCAATTTTTCTTCCAGTAGCAACGGAGATAACGATGTGCCTACCTGGATTTATTTCGCTTTTAATTTCGTCTAAAACTTTTTTTAATTGTGCCGGTAAAACAGCTAAAATTATTACATCAGAGTATTTAACTGCTCTTTTGTTATCACTGGTTAATTTCACAACTGATAGTTTCTCTAGATGCGATAAAGAAGAAGTGTTCCGTTTTGTAAGATACAAGGATTGACACTTGATATCTTTTTTTTGACTTAAAATTCCTACCGCGATTGAGTATCCCAGATTCCCTACTCCGATGATTGCTATTTTCATACGTCTAAATTTTATAATTTTAAAAATAATTTGCTTTTAAATTCAACCCTTCTGCTTCATCAAAACCAAACATTAAATTCATGTTTTGAATCGCCACACCTGAAGCTCCTTTTAAAAGATTATCTATTACACTTGTAATTAAAATTCTATTTCCGTTCTTCGATAAATGAATCAAACATTTATTGGTATTTACAACTTGCTTTAAATGTATCTCATTATCAGATATTAAGGTAAATACTGCATCTTTGTAAAATTCTTGATACATTTTCTTTGCATCTTCTAAACTTCCACTGAATTTGGTATATAGAGTTGCGAAAATTCCACGACTAAAATTACCTCTGTTAGGAATGAAGATCAATTCATCAACAAAGTTATTTTGCAATGATTTAACACTCTGAATTATTTCGTCTAGATGCTGATGGTTAAATGCTTTATAATGTGAAAAATTATTATCACGCCAGGTAAAATGTGTTGTTTTTGATAATGATGTCCCGGCCCCTGTTGCCCCGGTAACAGCATTTACATGAATATCATCATCGATCAATCCATGTTGAGCCAATGGAAGAATTGCCAATTGAATTGCTGTTGCAAAACAACCTGGATTTGCCAGATAATTAGAGTTTTTAATCGATTCCTTGTTCAGTTCAGGTAAACCGTAAACAAAACTCATCTCTCCTAATGTTTTATTGTTTTCTAATCTAAAATCGCTACTTAGATCAATGATCTTAGTTTTTTTTGAAAACTTATTTTTTTCTAAAAACGACTTAGAATTTCCATGCCCTAAACACAAGAAAACCACATCAACATCCATATTCACTTTATCGGTAAAATACAAATCAATTTCACCAATTAGATCCTGATGAATAACAGATATTTTATTTCCAGCATTTGAAGTGCTAAAAACAAAATCCAGAGAAATCATTTTATGACCTTTTATCAATCTAATTAATTCTCCTGCCGTATAACCGGCGCCACCGATAATTCCTGCCTTAATCATTTTTTATGAATTTACCTGGTTAAATATTTTACTTTGATTTGCCGTAATTTTTATAAATCCTTTAGCATCATCAGCAGTCCATCCCTCATTACTTTCTCCATAACTGGCAAAAGATGAATCCATTAAATCATGTTTTGAAGAAATACCATTAATAGTAAATCTATAAGGATGTAAAGTGACAAACACATCACCAGAAACATATCTTTGACTATCATTCAAAAACACTTCAATATTCCTCATTACTTCATCTAAATATTGCCCTTCGTGTAACATCATTCCAAACCAATTACCCATCTGCTCCTTATGATGTTGTTGCCATTTTGTAAGGGTGTGTTTTTCTAATAAGTGATGTGCTTTGATAATAACCATAGGCGCTGAAGCTTCAAAACCAACCCTTCCTTTTATACCGATAATTGTATCACCAACATGAATATCTCTGCCAATTGCATATTTAGAAGCTACAGATTCTATTTTATTTATGTTATTTACAGGAGTATCTTTTTCATCATCAACAGCTATCAATTCTCCTTTTTCAAAGGTCAGTTTCAAATTTTTAGAATCTGTTAATTGTAACTGACTGGGATATGCTTCTTCAGGCAAAGGCGAATGTGAGCTTAAAGTTTCTTCTCCTCCTATACTTGTTCCCCAAAGTCCTTTATTGATAGAATATTTCGCTTTTTCCCATGAATATTCAACCCCTTTGCTTTGCAGATACTCTATCTCTTCCTGTCTGGCAATTTTCTTATCTCTTATTGGGGTAATGATCTCAATTTCAGGCGCTAAAATTTGAAAGATCATGTCAAATCTCACTTGATCATTTCCAGCTCCGGTACTACCATGTGCAATATACTGAGCATTAATTTTCTTTGCGTATTTAACTATCTCGATAGCCTGTATTATTCTTTCAGCACTAACAGATAAAGGATAAGTATTGTTTTTTAATACATTTCCAAAAATTAAATATTTAACAACTTTTTCATAAAAAATTTGAACTGCATCAATTGACTGATACGTTGTAGCCCCCAATTGTAATGCTTTTTCTTGAATTTGATGAATTTCATCTTTACTGAACCCACCAGTATTAATGCTAACAGCATGAACTTCAAATTTTCTGTCTTTTGATAAATACTTTGCACAATATGAAGTATCCAATCCTCCGCTATATGCTAAAACTAATTTTTTCATTATTTCATTTTTTTATTCTTATCCCAAATAAATATTGGAAGTAAGGTATTTTTGTTTTTTGTTATTTTTTTGTCGTTTTTCTTTAGGAATAATGACTGTTTTATACTTTTTAACCTGCTTAATGTTTTTGAGTTATAAGGATGGTCTTTGATTTCCTTTGCATGTTTCCGATCATACATCATTCCGGTACAGAGGCACATTTTTTGCTCGGTACGTTGTAATACATCATAATTTTTACAGGTTTGGCATCCTTTCCAGAATTCAGGATCATCTGTTAACTCTGAAAATGTTACTGGTTTATATCCCAATTCATAATTTATTTTCATTACTGCTAAACCGGTTGTGATACCAAAAATCTTTGCTCCAGGGTATTTTTGTTTTGAATAATTAAAGACTTTGGTCTTAATTTTTTTTGCCAATCCTTTTTTTCTATAACTTGGATGTACAATTAGCCCTGAATGAACCACATGATTCTTGTTGCTAAAAGTTTCTATATAACAAAATCCTGCAAATATATCTCCATCCAAAGCAATAACAGCATTAGCATTCCTGATTTTCGTTTTGATATATTCAGGTGTTCTTTTTGCTATTCCCGTACCTCTTTCTTCGGCCGATTTATCAATAGTTTCGCAAATAACACCTGCGTATTTAATATGATTATATGTTGCAATTACAATTTCCATTGTATTGATTTAAAAAATATTTATAGTGAATTAATTCGAAGTACAGAGATGGACTCACCTAACTCTAATAAAAATACATACCCTTACGGGCGAAGGGGAAGATGAAATTCAACTGTATTGTAGAAACCAATAAAATTTGTAAAAATTGAATTTAGTATGTTATATTGAAAAAGCATTTTAAAAATATTGAAATGTGAAAATTATAATGTTTATTAACTGAAAAAGTTTAATTAACGGCGGCGGCGCTCGGGAGAACGTCGGGTAATATTTAATGTAGTATGTTGCTCATTTATTTTCACCCGGCAATATTACAACAAATATTTAATTTCCAAAAGAAAATTCTATAAAATTCAATTCTTTTTCCAATTTATTAGCAAATTAACATTTAATTCAAGTACTTCTTGAAATTAATCTTAACAAAATTGATAATTCTTTTCACTTCTATAATTTCAGTACTTAAAATGTTTGCAATTTCATGTAAATTTAATTTACCAAGCACATACAAATCGACCACATTTGATGTTTGTAAGGGTAACATTCTATACATTTTATGCAAAACATTTTGATTGTTCCTATCATAAAAAAATGATTTGTCTTTTAGATCTAAAAAATTAATAATATTCTGTTGGTTTTCTTCGGATAACAGTAAAGGCGATTCATCATCATTTTGATGATAAGAGATGTCATCCAACTCTTCATTCATGATCAAATCATTTCCGGCATCCACGGTAAAATCTTCCTCCAATTGTTTTAATTCTTCTTCTAAAATAAATTTCGTACTAATTGAATTTTTATGCCATTTTTCATTTTCAAATAAACTTTTTAGTTTATTGTTGGCTAGTTCAAACATGATTATTCTCAACTCGTTAACATCAATTGACTGCCGTGTACCATTTTCATAAACCTTTAATATTACATCATCAATAACACCATTGGACTGATACATGTTTTTTGGAAAGATCCCGAAATTTTCAGCAACTCTGATTCTTTGTTTTACATAAGGGTGTAGTAAATGAACTATGGAAAGTACTTTTTTATCCAGACTTTTTCCTAATAAATTATTCGACGAATTATTCATAATAAATCATTTAAAAAATCAATTCTAAAGTTACAAAATAGGATTGATTTACGATTAACATTTAGTGATTAAAACATATAAATTTAACGACTATTGGCGGTAATTAAATTTCGTTTTTGATTAAATCTACAATCAAAAGTATTCTTCATAAATACAACTAATTGATTAACTGCATTTTATGCACTGAGTTTTTAGCACTTTTCAACAATTTTGCAATTTTATAACGACCATTACATATTTTTGACTATAAATAAGTTCTGTATGATTCATAAAGAATTTTATATTAATCTATACAACACTAAATTTTACGGTCAATATTTTCAACCAAAAAATGTAAAAGCGGTAGTAGTATTGGTTCACGGGATGGGAGAGCATTCTAAACGCTATGAAAAACATGTAATACCATTTTATAACCAAAATTCAATAGGAGTTTTAACTTATGATCAATTTGGACATGGATTAACTGAAGGAAAACGTGGTCATAATCCAGGGTTTGAAGCTGTTTTAGATTGCGTTAAGGAAATGCTTGTTAAAGCTAAAAATATTTTTGGTGATAAACCAACTTTTCTTTACGGACATAGTATGGGAGGTAATGTGGTTATCAACTATGTTCTTAGAAGAGAAAACCATTTAACAGGAGTTATTGCTACCAGTCCGTTTTTAAGATTGGCATTTGATCCGCCTAATTGGAAAATAACCTTAGGAAAAGCGTTGCAAAAAATTACACCATCTATAACTATGGCTAATGAGCTGGAATTGGAAGCTATTTCACGTGATTTAACGGAAGTTGAAGCCTACCGAAAAGATCCAATGGTTCATGATCAAATTAGTCCAAATTACTCTATAGTTTTTATGGAAACAGGTGAATGGGCAATTGAACATGCCTTTCAATTAAGCATTCCAATGCTTTTAATGCATGGCACAGGTGATAGATTGACTAGTTATAAAGCTTCTAAAGAATTTAAAAATAATGCCGGTAATAAAGTTGAATTACAATTATTTGAAAATGCATATCACGAATTGCATAATGATATAATTAAAAAGGAAGTACTTGAAAATATGATGATGTGGATCGATAAAAAAATAACATAACAATAACCCTAGATTTAAAAAACGCTATGAAAAAGTTCTTTTTCCTCTATTTTTTAGTTTTATCTCCCCTAATTTTTTCTCAAAACAGTTATCGATTCTATCAGGTTGAGTTTGAAAATATTCCCGTTTTTAACGAGAATATTCTTAAATTTTCTGCTAACAATTTAATTATTGTTGATAGGGATTATAATAAAAAAAATAAAAATTCCTGGTTAATAAACCCTATTGACTCTTCGTTATCAACAAATAAAGAAAATTTCTCTTCATTATTATTGGTTAAACAATTAGAAGAAATAAATCACAAAACTCCTTTTGAAATATCGCACAATCCTACCTTAGAAAGATATATCAGAGTGTTTTTAACCAAGCGGAGAGAAAGCCTTTCTAAATTATTAGATAAGTCCTCTTATTATTTCCCCATCTTTGAAGAATATCTTGATAAATATGACTTGCCTCTTGAAATTAAATATCTTGCTATTGTAGAGTCGGCATTAAATCCGAATGCCAATTCAGTATCAGGAGCAAAAGGATTATGGCAATTTATGTATTCTACTGGCAAGCAATACAATTTACAAGTGAACTCGTATATAGATGATCGGTTTGACCCAATAAAATCAACTGAAGCTGCCTGTAAATATTTAAAAAGTCTATATCGTGATTTTAACGATTGGGATTTAGCATTGGCCGCTTACAATTCCGGACCAGGAAATGTTAGAAAAGCGATTAAACGCTCGGGTGGTAATAGAAATTATTGGGAAATTCGTCAATTTTTACCTCAGGAAACCCGTGGTTATTTACCTGCATTTTATGCAACTTATTATATTTTTGAGTATGCTAAAACTCATGATTTAAATCCTATAAAATCAACATTAACCTATTTTGAAACAGACACGGTTCATATTAAAAAACAAATAACCTTTACGGATATTCAAAAATATGTACCCATTAAAATTGAATTATTAAAAGCATTAAATCCACAATACAAAAGAGAAACAATTCCCTTTTCAAAAAATCAACGATTTACATTGACTCTTCCTGATAAATTGATATCAATTTTTGTTGAAAATGAAAATTTTATTTATCAAATGGCTGATAAAGAAAAGAATATAAATAGAAACTATGGGCAAATAAAAATATCCAAATTAAATAGTTATATCGTACAAAAAGGTGATAATTTAAGGCTAATCGCGAATAGGCACCAAATAACTCTGTCAGAGCTTAAAAATTGGAATGGTTTGCACACTGATTATTTAATTGCTGGGCAAAGATTGGTAATAACCAATAAAGATTCATCAGAAATTAATTCCAAAAGAGAATCATTTCCAAATAATAAAATAGTTAAAACAATTGCCTTCTCACAAAACATTTCTCCTGAAATTCAATCCGATTCCGATAAAAAGAAAAACAATACCTATTTAAACGAATTTGAAACATATATTGTAAAAGAAGGTGATACTTTGTTTAATATATCAAGAAAATATCATGAAATAACAATAAGTCAAATTAGAGATTGGAATAATATATTGGATATAAGGTATTTAAAACCAGGAACAAGATTAAAAATTTATAATAGTCAATAATTTTTCACCCGTTGAATTGATTTGAAAACTGTTAATTTTTAAAAGAAAAATTAAAAATTATCGTCTAAATAAAATTTTGTTCTATTTTTACCGTTTTTATACGGAATACATTGAATATTAACTAAATGAAAATGAATTTAATGCAGAAATATTTAACTTTAACTTTATTGTTAATAACCTATTATGGATTTTCTCAGGAAAATTTAATTAATAAAGACTCTTTGTTATCAGGCGATAAAAGTAAATTAATTTCAATTAACACAGTTCAAGTTGACACCATTAAATTGGATTCTACTTTAATTTTGGGAAAGAATATTGCTTTTATCGATCATGTTGAAGCAAGTGAATTTGATAAAAAATGGATGGATGCTTTGAGGAATAACTCAATAGATAGTTCATTGATCATTTTACCTCAGGATACTGTTGGCAAAGTTGTTATTGATAATTTTTCAACCGATTTACTAAAAGAACGACTTGCTTATTTAGACAGTCAAACTCCATTTAATTTTGAATATAATCCGTCACTGGAAAAAATCATCAAACACTATTTAAAGAACCGACCGAAAACATTAGCAAATTTAATGGGTAAAGCAAAATACTATTTTCCCATTTTTGAAGAACATCTTGACAAATACAATATCCCATTGGAGTTAAAGTATCTGGCTATTGTTGAATCAGCTTTAAAACCTAATGCCAGATCCAGAGTTGGAGCAAAAGGATTATGGCAATTTATGTACCCTACAGGTAAAATGTATAACTTAAATGTTAGCTCCTATGTTGATGAAAGATCTGATCCTATAAAATCAACTGAAGCGGCATGTAAATATTTATCAAACTTATATCAAATATTTAATGATTGGGATTTAGCCTTAGCAGCTTATAATTCAGGACCAGGAAATGTTAACAAAGCCATAAGACGTGCTGGAGGTAAAAAAAATTACTGGAACATAAGGCATTATTTACCTCGTGAAACGGCAGGCTATTTACCTGCTTTTTATGCAACTTATTATATTTTTGAATATGCTAATGAACACCAATTATATGCAAATAATGAATTGTTACATACTTTTGAAACGGATACGATAGTAGTAAAACGGCAAATAACTTTTGATCAGATAAATAAAGTTTTAGAAACCGATAATGAATTACTTGAATTTTTAAATCCACAATATAAGTTGAAGATTATACCGGTAATAAAAGGCAGAAATTATACTTTAACCTTACCAAAGTATTTGATAGGAAAGTTTGTTTCAAATGAAGATCAAATTTATGCTTTTGCAGAAGCTGATGATGCCAAACGAGAAAAGCCTTTACCTAAGTATTACGAAACGAACGACAGGATAAGATACCGTGTAAGAAGCGGTGATTATTTAGGTAAAATAGCTAATCGATATGGTGTCTCTGTTAGCAGTATCAAACGTTGGAATGGTTTAAAAAGTAACAATTTACGGATTGGTCAACGCCTAACAATATATCCAAGAAGACCGGTGGCAAGTACATCCACGAAAAAGAAAACTACAACATCAGGTAAAAGTAAAAAGTCGCTTCCGAAAGGAAAATATACCACGTATATTGTTAAAAAAGGTGATTCATTATGGTTAATTTCTCAAAAATTTCCAAAAGTTTCTGTGAGTCAAATCAAAGAATGGAATAATATTTGGAATAGTAAAAACTTGAAACCCGGTACTAAGTTAAGAATTTATTAATTTGGTTCCTTTTAATGATCCATTATGATTAAAAAAATATGCGTCCTCATTCTTTTTTTTATTACATCAATTTCCTGCTTCAAAAATGACAAATTGACTTTAGTTAATTCCTCCGGTAGAATTAATCATCTTCTCATTGTGATAAAAAATTCTGATTGGCAAGGAGACGTAGGTGATACCTTACGTGAAATAATTGCCAAACCCGTTATAGGCCTGCCTCAAGAGGAAGCCCAGTTCTCGATCAATCAAGTAAGTCCAAAGACTTTTAATGGTTTTTTTAAAAGAACTAGAAATATAATGTTTGTTGGATTAGACACCGAAAGAAATTTTTATTCAAACACAAATATTTATGCTAACCCGCAAACAACATTGACTATTTTGGGTCAAAATAAAGAGGATTTAATTGATAATATTAACGAGCATAAAAAAGAGATCATATCTATTTTTAAAATAAATGATCTTAACGTTTATCAAAAAAAGATAACGAAGCATGCACATAAATATAAAAAAATAGAAACATTTAATAAATTAGGTTTTAAGCTAAAAATCCCTGTTAGTTATAAAAAGGTTGAAGACAATGGTGATTTTTTATGGTACCGAAATACTATTTCCAAAGGTTTTCTTAATATTATTGCTTATGAAATACCTAATAATTTTGGTGATAAATTTAATATGGATTACATCATAAAGTTTCGGGATTCAATTGGAAAAAAATATATTCCCGGCCAATTTGAGAATACATATTTTAAAACTGAGCCACAATTCAGGCCTGTTTCAACAGAAATAATTCTTTCAGAAAAAAGAGCATTGGAATCTCGCGGACTTTGGGTTGTTGAAGGCGATTATATGGGTGGCCCTTTTATTAGTTATGCGATTAATGATATGGAAAATAATCGCATATTAATGATCGAAGGATTTAGTTATTCACCATCTACAAAAAAACGAGATTTTGTTTTTGAACTGGAAGCTATTCTCAAAACTTTCCAAATATATTGAGATATACATTTTTCTAAAATACAAATAACAATATTTTACTATCTATTTATCAGGTTATTATAATTTTATTCGATCTTTTTGTAATGAATAAAGATTTTATATGACTATTCATTAAATTAAAAAACCATGTTTAAAAATAAAATTATAAGATCTGTAATAATCTTAATTGGGACAGGAATATTAATAGTAGTAGGTATCGGGTTTTACATGTTCAATATGCCGCATCGAGATGTACAGGCAACATCAACAGATTACAAACTTAGCGCAAATGAAATCGTAAATGAATATTTGAATGATCCTGTCGAAGCAAATAATAAATATTTGGACTCTGAAGGTGAATCCAAGATTTTAGAAATTACAGGTAATATTGCTTCTATCACAACCGATTTTAACAACCAGAAAGTGATACTCTTAAAAGAGGCTAATGCAAATGCAGGTGTGACCTGTACGTTTACAGAAAACACGAACAAAACAGTTAATAATCTTAAAGAAGGCCAGAAAATTTCGGTTAAAGGAGTGATCCGTTCGGGGGCTAATTATGATGAAGATCTTGAAATGTTTGAAAACGTAATCTTGGAAAAATGTAGTTTAATTAATAATAATAAATCTTAATTTAAAAAATAATAATATGAAAAATAAAATCTTAACTTTTATTGTACTTACTAGCTTTGCTTTTAATGCTTTTTCACAATCTGAAGGTAAATTGGTAAGTAAAAAGACCCATTTTAAAATATATTCGCATACTGTTGCCGAAGATATTGAAGCCCACAATTATAAATCTGTAGGTACAATGAATACACAAACAGGTGATATCGTTTTTTCCGTACCTATGCAAAGTTATGAGTTTGAAAAAGCCAAAATGCAACAGCATTATAACAGTGAAAAATTTCTGGATACAAAACAATTCCCAAAATCAAAATTAAAAGGAAAAATATTAAATTTTGATAAGGTCAATTTTAAGATACCAGGAACCTATAAAACCAATATTGAAGGTGAATTAACAATACACGGTGTTACCAAAAATGTTAATGAAACAGCTCAGATTACCGTTAAAGAAAATAGTATTATTTTAAATACTAGTTTCAACCTTACTTTAGCCGATTATGCTATTGCTTTTAAAGATGGTAAGCCTTCAACCAATATTGCCAAAGTTATTGAAATAACTGTTGTGGCTGAATATTAATTTTGTGTTAGTAATTTGTGTCAGATTTAATATTATCATAAATCTGACACATTTTTAATTTGTTCTTTTAAATTATTTGTAATGTAGGTATTAATCTCACCCCTCTCATCACTAAATATTAAAAAGACTTTCAACTCTTTATGTTTGTCTAAAAATACTTTACTTTCCTTTAATCCCATAGCCATTAATGCCGTAGCATATGCGTCTACATCTGCACAATCTAATTGTGCGATAACCGAAGCACTTAATAAATTACTTTTACTTGGATAACCCGTTTTTGTATCAATTGTATGGGCATATTTTTTACCGGTTTCCATATCGATTTTAAATTTTCTATAATTTCCCGATGTTGCAATGGATTCATTTTTTAACTCAATAGTAGATTGAAATGATCTGCTACCATCAAAGTTTGGTTTTTCTATGGCAACTCTCCATGCTAGTTCTTTTTGATTAACTCCTCTGGCTCTAATTTCTCCTCCGATTTCAACCAAATAATTAATTATACCTTTCATTTCCAAAAATCTGCCAATAACATCAACTGCATATCCCTTTGCTATGGCATTAAAATCAATAAATGTTTTTGAGTATTTCTTTATGATCTTATTATTTTCAATTTTAATTTTGTCAAATCCAACAAGCTCCAGCATGCTTTTAATTTGTACAGAATCTAAATTTTCAATACTACCATCCGGTCCAAAACCCCAGGCATTTACTAAAATACCAATTGTTGGATCAAATGCTCCTCCTGATTCTTTAAATATTTTTTTTGATTTTAAAAAAACTTCTTGAAACATTTCATCTATAATCAGGTTCGTATCTCCCCTGTTGATCTTTGATATATCCGAATTTGGTATATAAGTAGACATTGATTTATTAACCAAATGAATTAAACTATCAATTTGTTTTTCATTTATTTGATTATCAGTTTCCTGAAAAGTAAGATGAAAAGTAGTACCAAGTGCATATCCTTCTAATTTATTATAGGCAGTATCATGTTGGTAATTACAAGATAAACAGGCGAATAACAAAAATAAAATAAGTATTTTTTTCATCTTAAAAATTATATATTATTTAACAGTCAAAGATAAGTTTTATCTTAGATTTGCAATTACATTTTTTTTAATATAAAATGCCAATACAAGCAAAATATTTAATAATTTTGTATTTCAATTAAATTCTATTCAAATTATGAAAAAATTATTTTTAGGAGCCATTGTTTTATCGGTTCTATTTAGTTCGTGTGTTTCTACAAAAAAGTATGCAGATTTAGAAAGTCAGCACGGAAAAACCAAACAAGATCTGGTTGATGCCAAGGCAGATCTACAATCATGCCTAATTGATAAAGATCATTTGGCAGAATTAAACAAAATTCTCAAAGAAGATAAAGCTCATTCTTTAAAACAAGTTGAAAATTTAACTGTATTAACACAGTCATCTTCTGATAATATCAAAGAAGTAATTGCTCAACTAAGTGAGAAAGACAAATACATCAATGGTATTCGATCTGCAATGACTCAAAAAGACTCTATTAACTTAGCATTGGCTTTTCATTTAAAGAAAGAATTAGCTGCTGGTATTCAAGATGAAGACATTCAAATAGAAATTGAAAAAACTGTGGTATACATTTCTATAGCTGATAAAATGTTATTTAAAAGTGGAAGTGCGGTAGTTTCTGACAGGGCCATTGAAGTACTTGGTAAAGTAGCAACTGTTGTAAACAGCAAACCTGAAATGGAAGTACAGGTTGAAGGTTATACAGATAATGTATCTATAAATACTGACTGTATGAAAGATAATTGGGATCTAAGTGTAGCGAGAGCAACAGCTGTAGTTCGCGTTTTACAAAATAATTTCGAAGTAGATCCAGGTAGATTGATTGCAGCAGGTAGAAGTGAGTATGTGCCATTAGAAACTAATGCAACCGCAGAAGGGAGATCAATTAACAGAAGAACAAGAATTGTAATATTACCTAAATTGGATCAATTCTTTGATATATTAGAACAAAAACCTGAATAAGACTGTTTTTGTTTTAACTATAAAAAATGTCCGTCAATTGACGGACATTTTTTATGTCTTTAAAATATCCTTTATTTTATTTAGAAAAACAGAATTATTTATCAAATTATAATGATTGCCTTCAGCTATCAAATATAATTCACTATTCTCTTTTACTTTTTCATATAATTTTTTACCGCTTTTGTAGCTTACTAATTTATCCTTAATTCCATGGAAGATAAATATTTTACATTTTACTTCGGTAATATATAAGGCGGTATTGAATTTATATTTTGAAATTATTTTTTTTAATGGCACATAAGGATAAATAAAATTTGCCGTAAAAATCATATCGTATAAAGGCGATTCTAATATCAATTGCTTTGGATTGTTTAAGGAAGAAACATAGGTTGCAAATGTTGATCCTATTCCACGACCATAAACTGTTATAAGGTTTTCATTATAACTTTTTCTTACAAAATTATACCATAACAAGCTATCCTCGAGCATTAATTCTTCATTAAACTTACCTGAACTTTTCCCATAACCTCTATAATCCATCATTAAAACATCATAGTTGTATTTTAAAATAAAGTTTATCGACTTACTCCAATGTTCAATATTACCTGAATGATTGTGATAAAAAAGAATAATACCTTTCGGGTTACTTGATTTAAGAAGTAATCCATTTAAAATATTTCCATCTTTGGAAGTCAAATTGATTTCCTCAAACTCATTTTTAAAAGAAAAATTGAAATTTTGGGATAATTTTTCAGCATGAAAAATAAAACTATCTTGTATAAAATACAAAACAATACTAATTGTAAACAGAATAAATAAAACTGCTAGTAAAATAATTATCCAAATGGGCATTCTTGATTTTTTTATAAAATTACACCTTTTTACAAAGCGACATATTGTTGAAACGTTAATATTACTAAAAATAAAACAGCACTTAAAAGTGCTGTTTTTATACTATTATAATTGCAATTTTAATTATCCTCCAAAATCATCAAAACGGATATTTTCATCAGCCAAGCCAAAATCTTCACCCATTTTTTGAACAGCATTATTCATCATCGGGGGTCCACAGAAATATAATTCTAAATCCTCCGGAGAATCATGTTTTGATAAATATTCATCAATAACAGCTTGATGAACAAAACCTAAGAAACCATCACCTTCCTTATCATCTACATTCTTCATAACTTTCCAATTATCCTCTTCTGAGGGTTCAGATAATACAATATAAAAATTAAAGTTTGGGAACTCCTTTTCCAAATCTCTAAAATGATCTGTATAGAATAATTCTCGCTTAGATCTACCTCCATACCAATAAGTAACTTTTCTACCGGTTTGCAGGGTTTTAAATAAGTGGTACAAATGTGATCGCATTGGTGCCATACCGGCTCCACCACCAACATATAACATTTCGCTATCCGATTCATTAATGAAAAATTCACCATAAGGTCCTGAAACAATTACTTTATCGCCAGGTTTTCTACTAAAGATATATGATGAAGCAATACCAGGATTAACACTCAACCATCCATTTTTTGATCTATCCCATGGCGGAGTAGCAATACGTACATTTAACATTATGTTTCTACCTTCTGCAGGATAAGAAGCCATAGAATACGCTCTTTCAACATCTTCATCATTCTTCATTTTTAAGGGCCAAAGGTTGAATTTATCCCATTCTAATTTAAATTTTTCAGGATCACCAGGATGTTCTTTTGGATGAGCCGTAATGTCCATATCTTTAAACTCAACTTCTGTATTTGGAATTTCGATCTGAATATAACCTCCGGCTTTATAATCCATATCCTCGGGTAACTCAACAACAAATTCCTTTATAAAAGAAGCAACATTATAATTAGAAATAACTGTTGACTCAAATTTTTTGATGCCAAATATTTCTTCAGGAATAGTTATTTCCATATCCTCCTTTACTTTGACCTGACAGCCCAAACGAGCTCCTGCAGCCAATTCCTTACGTGTAAAATTAGGAACTTCTGTAGGTAAGGCTTCTCCACCTCCACTCAACACATGACATTCACATTGTAAACAGGTTCCACCACCACCACAAGCAGATGGCAAAAATATTTTTTCATTACTTAATGTCGTTAACAGGGTATTACCTATTTCAACTTCAATCTCTTTCTGTCCGTTAATCAATAATTTTACTTTTCCTGACGGAAGTAATTTTGCTTTTGCTACTAATAATACTGTTACTAAAATAAGTATTAATATTAAAGAAAATACGATACTTGCTACTATTGGATTCATTCTGTAAAAATTCTTAAATGAAAATAATTATAATTTAATTCCTGAAAAGCTCATAAAGGCAATGGCCATTAATCCTGTTATGATAAAAGTAATACCCAAACCTCTTAATGGTTTTGGCACATTTGAATAAGTGATTTTTTCTCTTATCGACGCAATTGCTACAATGGCTAAAAGCCAACCGATACCAGAGCCCAATCCATAAACAACAGATTCAGTGATTGTAGTAAAGTTTTTCTGTTGCATAAATAAGGAACCACCCAATATAGCACAATTTACGGCAATTAATGGCAAGAAAATACCTAATGCACTGTAAAGAGCCGGAGCAAAACGCTCAACTATCATTTCGACCAATTGCACCATTGAGGCTATTACCGCGATAAACATAATAAAACTTAAAAAACTTAAGTCAATATCTGCATATTCAGCACCTAACCACGTTAAAGCTCCTTCTTTTAATATATATGTATCCAATAAATAGTTTACCGGTACGGTAATTGCCAGTACAAAAATTACAGCAGCCCCTAAACCAACCGCTGTTTTAACAGTTTTCGATACTGCTAAATAGGAGCACATCCCTAGAAAATAGGCAAAAATCATATTTTCAATAAATATGCTTTTTACAAATAAACTTCCTAATTCTTCCATGATATTATAAATTTTACTCTTCTATTAATTTTCTGTTCTTTGATCTTTGGATCCAAATTAAAACGCCAACCGTAATTAATGCCATTGGTGACAATAACATAAAACCATTATTTTCATAACCATAATGGTAAAAACCTGTTGACTCAGCAATGGTTTTTGCTTTATGACCTAATATTTCATATCCATATAATTTACCAGATCCCAAAAGTTCTCTAAAAAAGGCAATGATTATTAATATCCCACCGTAGCCAGCAGCATTTCCGAAACCATCTAAAATAGATCTCCAGGGACTATTACCTAAAGCAAAAGCTTCCAGCCTACCCATAATAATACAGTTTGTAATAATTAAACCAACAAACACCGATAGTTCCTTACTTACATCATATGCATATGCTTTTAACACCTGATCTACTATTATCACCAAAAAAGCAACGATCAATAATTGAACAATAATTCTAATCCTGTTTGGGATCAAATTACGAATCAATGACACAATTAGGTTACTAAATACAAGTACAAATACTACAGCAACAGACATTACTATAGCTGGTTTTAGTTGTACAGTAATCGCCAATGCCGAACAGATACCCAAAACTTGCACTGTTATTGGATTATCATCATTTAATGGATCTGATAATAACTTTCTGTTTTTCTGTGAAAACAAAGCTTCTTTTTCTAAAGCCATAATTAATTATTTTTAAAATATGGAATATAATTTTTTAATCTTTCTTCAACCATGTTTGTAACACCATCTGAAGTTATTGTACCTCCTGAAATGGCATCAACACCGTGCATGTCATCAGGTTTAGCACCTCCCTTAATCGCTTTAACCGAAACAAAATCACCTTTATCATCAAATATGGTTTTTCCTATATACTGATCTTCATACCAAGATTGATTGATCTCAGCGCCTAATCCAGGTGTTTCACCGGCATGATCAAACGATGCTCCAATTATTGTATTTCTATCACTTTCCAAAGCAATATAGCCCCATATTTCTTTCCATAAACCGGCCCCAAAAAGAGGGACTATATAAAATGTTTTTCCTTCTTTTTCAGCTATGTAAATAGGGTAATTCTGATCTTCGTGTTCTTTTTTGGTTTCTTTAAACAAATTAATTTTAAAAGCATCAACACTTTGATCAACCGTTCCTTCAGAATTTAATGCCAATTGTTGTTTGATAAATTTTTCGAAATTTACAGAAGCATCATCTCGATCAACATTAACACCAATTGTTGACAAAATATTTTGCATTTTTTCTTTTCTAATATTTTCTGCCTGTAAGGGTTTTAACGTAGTTGCAGTAAAGGCCAAAACCCCAGCAACAACAACTACCATTACAATAGCAAAAATAAAGGTGTAAACATTACTATTTCTATCCATAATATTCTACGCTTTAACTTTTTGTAATCTCTTTTTTCTTCTTTTTATATTACCTTCAATAACATAATGGTCAATAGTAGGCGCAAATACATTCATCAATAAAATAGCCATCATAACCCCTTCTGGTAAAGTTGGATTAACAACTCTTATTAAAATCGCAAATACTCCAATTAAAAATCCATAAATCCATTTACCCCGATTGGTTTGCGCTGCCGAAACAGGATCCGTAGCCATAAACACCATACCAAAAGCAAATCCTCCCACAATTAAATGTTGCCACCATGGGAAATTGAATAATTCGTTGGTTGTACTTCCAACCGCATTAAATAACAAACCAACAATCGAAGCACCAATTACCGACGATAACATTATACGCCAACTGCCAATTCCTGTAAACAGTAATATAGCTGCACCAATTAAAATCATTAGTACCGATGTTTCACCAACAGAACCCGGCATATAGCCCATGAACATATCAAATACACTTGTATTGGGAATTGTATTACCAGCCAAAGCTCCTAATACAGTTTCACCAGAAACTCCATCAGCAACTGAATCAGCCACCCAGACAGTGTTCCCCGACATAAACGGTGCATATGAAAACAAAGCAAATGCCCTCGCAACCAAAGCGGGATTTAAAATATTCATCCCGGTACCACCAAAAGCTTCTTTACCAATAACAACAGCAAATACAACTGATATAGTTAGCATCCACAATGGAAAATCAATAGGCATAATCATAGGAATCAATAATCCTGTAACCAAATATCCTTCATTTACTTCATGACCTCTAAAAATTGCGTAGGCAAATTCAATACCTAATCCAACCCCATAAGATATTATGATCATGGGCAATAACCTTATAGCTCCGAAACTAAAATAATCCCAAAAACTATGTCCATCCCCCATATTTTGATATCCAATATTCCACATACCAAAAATTAAGGCCGGCAAAAGAGCAATTACTACAGTAATCATTACTCTTTTTAAATCCACACCATCTCTTATATGTGCTCCTTTTTTAGTTGTATGATTAGGTACAAATAAAAAAGTTTCAATTCCACTAAATGCCGGAGCAAACTTTTCGTATTTACCTCCTTTATCAAAGTGAGGTTTAATTTTATCTAATTGTTTTCTTAAAAAATTCATTAACCTACTTCTTTAATCATTAAATCTAGTCCTTTACGGATAATATCTTGAGCTTCAATTTTTGAAGAGCTTATAAAATCAATCAATGCGAAATCTTCAGGAGCTACTTCGTAAATTCCCAAATTTTCCATTTTTTCAATATCATCTATCATGGTTGCTTTTAACAATTGCATTGGATAAATATCTATTGGCATAACTTTTTCCATTTCACCTGTCATAACAAATGCTCGCTCTTCACCATTTAAATTAGTATCTAAATTGTATTCTTTATTTGGAGTTAACCATGAAAAAAAAGTTCTAGACATACTAAATTTATTATTCCCAATAAATGGTACCCACCCAAAAAAGCTATAATGATCACCTTCCGGCAAGACCGAAATCGTATCATCATAAAATCCAATGGGATCATTACTATTTACTGATGATCCTGTTAAAGGATTCCCACTAATAATTCTGTTCTTTGCCGATATTAATTTACCATTGACAATATCCTTAATTTGGGCCCCTTGTAATACCTTAAAATATTGAGGTTCTTCAACCTGAGCACCAGCCAATGCTATCACTTTGGCCGGGTTATATTTGCCACTTAAAAATAATGACCCTATTGAAGCCACATCTTGCGGATTTACAACCCATACTCTATCACCTGAATTTATCGGATCAATCTTTGAAATTTGAACCCCTACGTTTCCAGCCGGGTGCTTTCCTGTAACTTTATGAATTGTAACACCTTCAATATCATTTAAAAAAGAAGATGCATTACCATCAATTGACAAGTGGACTTTACCTTCGGTCAGTTTTGATAAAGCATCAATACCAGCCTGAAAATCTTTTTCTCTTCCTGTCAAGACATATAAATGAGAAGCAGCCAATGGAGCTGTTTCTAATGCAGAAATAAAAATTGATTTTGCTACATCATCCGGGTTCGCAATTATATCGTAAGGACGCTGCTTTATAAATGGCCAGCTACCGCTTTCTAACAACATTTCCTTTACTTGTGGTGCTGCTAATTTATTTGGTGTCTTTGCACCGAAGTCCTTAAATTCATCGTTCTTTTCCGCTACAATTTTAATCGATAAAATTTTACGTTTTGCGCCCCGAACAATTTCTTCTATTTCACCACTAACTGGTGAAGTAAATTTAATTTTTTCATTATGTTTTGCATAAAACACCGTATCACCAACCTGTACTTTATCACCAACTTTAAGTGACATTTTAGGTAAAATTCCATGAAAATCTGGCGGGTTTATAGCAAATATTTTTGAGCGATTTACAGAAGACAATTTTTGTTGCGCTCCTCCTTTTAGCTTAATGTTTAAGCCATTTTTAATTCTAATGTCTGTTGACATACTTTGCTTAAATTTAATTTTTTTTCCTTTGACTTAAAAAGCAACTTAAAAAAGGAAAATCAAATGTTTCTTAACCGAGTGCAAATTTAATAATTAATATTTTATAGTTTAGCATTTAATTAACATTTATTTAGTCATAATTTTAATTTTTCAATTCTATTTAAAAATTTTGATTTCCCCTTTAATTTAAAGGAATTTCTTTTTAATGTAAAATGCTTATTATCTGATACTTAATATGATAAAATTAAAATTTTTCTCTATAGCTGCTATAATGATTTTAATGTCAGATTTAACTATAAATGCACAAAATAATCCTATAATTATCCCTCCAATAAATATAAAATCTATTGTTTTAAAACCACTTAAACCAAATTCATATGCACCAATAATTAAACTTGGTGAAAAGTTAGAATTGAGTTTTGATGATATCAATGCTAATGAGATAATTTATTCCTACAAAATAGAACATTTTGATTATAATTGGAAAAAGTCAAATATCGCTTCAACGCAGTATATGACTGGTTTTGCAACCGACCGAATCAGAAATTATGAAAATTCATTTAATACTTTACAATATTATACTCACTATCAATTAGAAATACCAAATAAAAATAATAGGATTAAAAAAAGTGGTAATTATGTTATTTCAATCATAGATGACTATGGAAATATTGTTTTTTCACGCCGTTTTATTGTATATCAACAATTAGTAAATGTTGGCGTTACAGCACACAGAAGTACTGATCCTTCTGCTATTCATGAAAAACACAGTATACAATTTGTAATAAATCATCAAAACTTGTTATTAAACAATCCAAATGAAGAAATAAAAGTTGCCATATATCAAAATAATGATTGGAATTCAGTTATTAATCATATAAAACCAAAATATGTAAGAAGTTCACAATTATTATATAATTATGTTGATGATATTTCTTATTGGGCTGGTAATGAGTTTTTGTATTTTGATACTAAAGAAATTCGTAATGCAACTAATAATATATTCAAGACCAGGCTTGATAATATTTTTAATACTTACTTATTTGTGAATGAAGCAAGGAATGTAAAGCCTTATTTATTTAATCCTGACGTAAATGGTGAATTTGTATTGCGTACTATTGATACAGATGATGTTAGCCTGGAGGGAGATTATTCCTTTGTGCATTTTGCTTTAGATTACAAAGAAAATATAAATAATAATGATATTTTTATATATGGAGCTTTTAATGACTGGCAACTTAATGATGAAAATAAATTAACCTATAATAAACAATCTGGCTTTTACGAAGCCAAAATTTTATTGAAACAAGGTTTTTACAATTATACTTATGTCACTAGAGACGAAAATTTGCAAATAAATACTCGGGCCATCGAAGGAACATATTATCAAACCGAAAACAAATATTCCGTAATAGTCTATTATAGAAAATTTGGCGATTTGTACGATCAGGTTATAGGAGTTGGGAATACAAGTTCAGAAAAGTTGGAGAATTAGTTTACTTTCTACCTCCAAATATTCTCAGTAAAAAAAGAAATAGATTAATAAAATCCAAATAAAGAGTTAATGCACCTAATATTGCAATTTTCTCCATACTCTCTTCATATTCAAACCCATTAGATCCGATTTGTTTTAATTTTTGAGTATAATATGCTGTCAAACCAACAAAAATTGCAAGCCCTAAATAGGTTATGATCCAATACATCATTTCATTATGGAAAAACATATTGACTATAGAAGCAATAATTATTCCTATTAAAGCCATCATGGCCATATTGCCTATACTTGTCAAATCTTTTTTTGTGTAATATCCATATAAACTCATGGCAGCAAAAGTTCCAGCAGTAATATAAAATGTTGATGCTATGGATTCAGAAGTATAGACCAAAAAGATTACTGACATAGTTAACCCATTGAGAATCGCATACAGTAAAAATACGCTAATTGCCATGCTCTGACTTAAATTATGAATTGCCCTTGATAAATAAACAACCAATAGTAACTCGCCAATAATCAATCCTTAAAAAATAAATTTAGAACTTAATATAAGATCGGTCATTTGGGAAGAAGAAGCTGTAAAATACGCTACCAATCCGGTTATAAACAGTGCTAAAGCCATCCAGTTATACACTTTGGTTATGTAAACTGAAACATCTTGAGAAACCTCTAATTGGCCTTGATTAAAATTTGATAAATTATTCTTCATCGCAATCCAATATTTTTTTAATAAAAAAAAGTAGCAAATCAATTTGTCAAGACTTTTATTAAAAATCTTTCTTTCTCAATTTTCTATTGATTCTCCATACCGGTAATAAAACCCAAAAAGTCATAACTATTAAAGAAACTATCATTCCGAAGTTCGTACCAAAGAATTTCTTAAAAACAGCACCTGTATATCCTAAAAGTGCAGAGATATCTAATTTTAATAAAATTAATATTCTCGACAAATCAATAGGGTTGAACATAGTAGCTGTTAAAGAGAATTTATCCAAAGGATATTCATTGAAGATAACAAGGGAAATTAAAAACAGACCGTCATAAATTACGGCTAAAAACAACCACATCAATATGGCATATCCAAATCCTTTAATTTTATTTTCATTTGATAATGCAATATTAAAAGCCAAAGCAACAAAAATGAAATTCAAAAAGGAACCCACAACCAATAACAGGCCAAAGTCAAATATCGCAGTTGATCTGAATAATCCATATAACAAAAACGGAATGCCTAAACCAATTGCTAAACTAAGTGTAAGCGAAATGGATATTCCTAAGTATTGCCCCATAAAAATGGTGCTTCTTTTTATTGGTTGAGCCAATAATAACTCAGTAAATTCTTTAGAGTTATAATAATACATAACGCCAAATATAGTACCAATTAATGGTGTTAATACAATAATAATATTCATTAAGGTAATGATGGCCTTATTCACATCGTTGTTTAAAAATAACAGAACAAATCCCAATGCCATATAAAACGCGAAGTATACATAACTCCAACGGCTCCTCATCAAATCATAAAAGCTATATTTTAATATTTTAAACATTTTCTTTCGACATTAAGTTAGCAATAGCATGTTCAATATCAGTTTGATCAGTTTGTTTCTTTAAATCGGCAACACTGCCTTTAAAGTAAATATTCCCATCCAATAAAAACACGATTTCATCGGCAATTTCCTCCACCAAACTCATGATATGGGTTGTTATCAATAAGGTTTTACCCTTTTCTTTTTCCCTTTGGATAATTTCTTTTAAACGTATTAATGAAATCGGATCCAATCCTGTTGTTGGTTCATCCAAAATGATCAAATCACTATCAAACATAAAGGTTAAAACGATGTTTACTTTTTGTTTGGTTCCACCCGATAAATTACCAAGTTTTTTATCTAAGAATTGTTCCAATCCGAAAAGATGTATCAAATCTTTATCATGAGCCTCTTTTGGGCGCAAATTTTTGACCATTGATATCAATTCTTTAACCGTAAGATTTGCTGGAAAATTGGCAATTTGAGGTAAATAATTTATTTGATTACGATAATTCCATTTTTTTAATACTGATTTATCATCAATTTTAATTTCTCCATTATTAGGAATTACCATACCTAAAATACTTTTTATCAACGTTGTTTTACCAGAACCGTTCGGACCTAATATCGCAAATATACCACCAGATTTAATCTCTAAATCCAGTCCTTCTAAAACGGTCAATTTACCGAATTTTTTATGTAAATTATTAATTTGTATCATTGACTCGTTTCATTAATGGATTATTATCAACCAAATTATCAGGAGTAAAAACAGGAGATACTTTTTCTGAAAAATTGATCATATCAACAAATAAGCTTCTTAATAAAATTATAGTTTCAGGAGTATTGTGAACGATATATGAAAATAATTTTACCGGTCTGTACGGAACATCTCCTACACCATTATTATCCAGATCATAACCCGAATAATCAGACCAATAATTATTATCAAATTTATTGGAATTAATTTTGCTATTATAGGAAAGATCCAAAGCATTGTGCATAAAATTATTTTGAGCAAAATCATTTTCATAACAAGCACCAACAATTTTTACAGCCCAGCCATTTCTCAAAAAGGTATTTTTTTTGTAATTAATTCTTGTTGACCCATCAACACTTATTCCAACTGTATTTTGCTCAAAAATATTGTTTTCAATATCTGCATCATAAATTTCTTTCAACAATAAACCATAAGAGGCCGAACCCCAATTTTCAACAAACTTATTGTTGTGCATTTTAATGTATTTTGAAAACATCACAGCAACACCGGCACCATTCTTGGTAAAAATATTGTTATAATATTCATTTTCATTTGAAAACATAAAGTGCAAGCCATAGCGTAAATTACCAAAGCTATTATTATTGAATATTTTACTCTTTTTTACAAACTCAAAATACATACCATCACGCAATCCGTACATGGTATTATTACTCACCTGCATATTTGAGCAATGCCAAAGATGAACGCCATTACCAGAACTTGCCTGATCTGTTGCATGACTACTTACTTCGTTATTCTCAATAATACCATAATGCGATTTTTCAACTAATATTCCAAAAAAAACATCTTTTAAAACATTATTTTTAATGGTAAAATTATTTGATCTGGATACTAATATTGCGGCAAAATCCTTGGTATAACTTTGACCTACATTAATAATTGTTAAGCCCTCGATAGAAAAATTATCTGCTTTTATTTTGAATATGGTTTCTTTATTCTCACCATCAATAACAGGGTTTCCTACTCCAATAATTTTTATGGCTTTATTCAATAATATAACACCGTGTTCTTTATAAATACCACTTTTAATAATTATTTCATCCCCGTCTTTAGCTTGATGAATAGCTTCTTTAATAGTTTTAATATTACAGGTAGAACACACTTCAATTTGTTGACAAAATACGGTTGTAGAAATTAAGGTCAGGAAAATAAACAAATGAAAATTTATCATTTTATTTAACATTATATTTCTCTTTTATTGCAGACCATGAATAAAGTTTACCACCACTTTCCTGCAGTGTTTTATTTGCTAATTCTTCATTTGAAAAAGCAGATAAGAAAGCTCCCATCGGACTTTTAATTTCATTACTGATCAAATAGGTTGCTGTTTGAGCATCGACCATAACTCCGGGGTTGCCGTAATCTGCTACCAAAAAAAAACTAATATTTACAGTTGTTTTTTCTTCTAAATCATTTAACAAACATTCTATCGCATCGAATTTAAATTGTTTACCTTTTACCGTGACATATTGCGCAGAATGCTGCTGATCAACAATTGTCATTTTGCAAAAATGACAAGCATCAGAACCAAAATTTATTTTTTCCGGTTCAACCTTACAAGATACTAATATCAATAAAATTACTGTGAAAATAGTCAGATAAGCTTTTTTCATTTTTTTAAAGTTAGTGTAGTGCAAATATAGTTTAAATTGAGCATAATGAAATTGCCATTATGCTCAATTTAATTTTATAAAATTCTTTTTTTTATTGTTCTTTTGCCTCTTTTCTTCCAATAAAATAGGATATAAAAGTAAAGAGCATCCCGGTAAACATAAAATATGCTCCAATTCTTGGGTAAGAATGTGCCGTAAAATTCAATATGAGTTTAGTTCCAAACAATGGAGGCTGAAAGCCCATAACAGAACCGTCAGGGTTTTTAAAATTCATTATTGCCTTTGGGTCCAAATTATGACCATAATCGTATTCCCACAAGTAAAAATCATACATACCGGCAATACCTAAAACAGACATCAGTACAAACCAGACCAAAAACCATTTATGGTTCCCCATAAAACCAACCATAACACCCAGAGCGATCATAATACCAATTACAATAGGGAATATTTTAAATTCAGGAATTGTTTCGGGTATATATTGCATACCGACATAATGGTTCATCAGGTTGATATTTTTAATATCAAATTCATTGGTATCAGCAAATTTATTAATGTGAATATCCATACCTAACGGGATTGGATATTGAGGCGCTTCTAAAGTAATATTCCATAATGGAAAAATAAACAACCCCAGTAATAATAGAGAACCAACTATCATTAATATTTTTGATTTTTTCATAATTTTTAAGGATTTAATCCGATTGCTATCGGTAAAGATTTAAATTAATTCTACTGTTAAAAATCAATACAAATATACTCATTAAAAGATTGACATAATGTTACTTAGGGCACATAAAAGATAATTAAATCCTTTATGTATTTTTAATAAAAAAAACGGACAGAAATTTTAGCCTCTGGCCGTTTTTAACAATATTTAACTTAACCTTTTTCTTTAAATAATTTATTCAGCATCAACAGCATCTCCATCTAAAGTAAATTTGATAGGAACTTTTGATCCTTTAGGTGAAACTCTGATATAACCTTGCATTTCCTGGTGTAATGCCGAACAGAAATCTGTACAATAGAATGGCCATACTCCAACTTGTTTTGGATACCAGATAAATGTTTCCGTTTGTCCCGGCATAATCAATAATTCAGAAGTTTGTGCTCCGATCATTGAAATACCATGAGGCACATCATAATCCTGCTCTAAATTAGTTACATGGAAATAAACTTTATCGCCAACTTGTACACCTTCAATATTATCTGGAGCAAAGTGAGATCGGATCATGGTCATATAGATATGTACTTCATTACCTTTTCTAATAACTTTTGCTTCGGCTTCTGTCTTAACAGCATGTGGATGCTTATTATCTTCTAATCTATAGAATTTTTTGGAATTTTTTGCTATAATATCTGCTGGAATACCTGCAGCATAATGCGGTTCACCAATAGTTGGAAAATCTAATAACAATTCCATTTTTTCACCGGTAATATCATACAATTGTGCAGATTGGGTTACTTCAGGGCCAGTTGGTAAATAACGATCTTTAGTAATTTTATTCAATGCCAATACATATTTACCAAATGGTTTTCTTGAATTACCTCCCGGAATCATCAAGTGACCAACAGAGTAATACGTAGGTTTTCTATCAATAACTTCCCAAGTACCTAATTTCCATTTTACAACCTCAGATGAAATAAAGAAAGTTGTATAAGCATTTCCTTGTCCGTCAAATTCTGTATGTAATGGACCTAAACCAGGTTGTTTTACAGATCCTGCTAAAGTTGCTTCGTACTGTAATATTGGAATACCGTAAGCTTCACCATCAAACTTTTCCTCTTCAATAGCTTTTAACATTTTACTAAAAGAGTGAATTGTAAGTTCAGCTGCTAATTTACCATTACCAACAATGTATTCACCAGTTGGGTCAACATCGCAACCATGAGGAGATTTAGGAGTTGGCATAAAGTAAATAGCACCCGGAACATCAGAAGGGTTTACTATTAATATTTCTTTTTTAATTGTTGAAGTTGCCATATGTGTTTCGTCACTATAAACATTATGTGCATATCTAGTAGGAACTTTTTTACCTCCACCATTATTTACGTATTCTTCTATTTTTTTCCAGTTGATTGCTGCAATAAAATCTTTATCATTTTGCGAGGCATTAACTTCTAATAATGAATGAGCTTCTTCAGTATTATACGTTGTAAAGAAAAACCATCCATGAGACTTACCTCTACCAGGGTGTGAAAGATCATAATCAAATCCAGGCATCATAAGTTGAAATTTTATATCCATACCTCCATCTTCGGGGTCTACAGAAATAAATGTTAATGCACCTTTAAAATTACCTTTATACTCGTCAATTGGCATATCTCTTTGAGGAAATGGTATTGAGAAACGAGTACCTGCAACAACATATTCCGTATTTTCAGTTACAAAAGAAGAACTGTGATTACCAGCTGAATTTGGAATTTCAATAATCTCAGTTGTTTCAAATGTTGTAAGATCGATTTTGGCAATACGAGGAGTATTATTACCATTGATAAACACCCATCTACCATCTAATTCTCCTTCAGTTTGCGAAATATCAGGGTGGTGAGAATCATCCCAAGGAATAAAACCATGAGAAGTATTTAACATAGGTTTAGTTTCTTCATTAAAACCATAGGCTTTTTCAGCATCTACAGAAAAAACAGGAATTACCTTAAACAGTCTGCCTGAAGGCAAACCATAAACAGCTAATTGACCACTAAATCCACCTGACACAAATGCGTAAAACTCATCATGTTCACCCGGAGCAACATAAACTCTTTCCGCAGCATTACCTGATAATGCACCTTGCTTTGAGGATTTATTTGAATTTGCATCACCACAACTTACCATCAATAACGATACGGTAATTAATGTAATAAATGATTTAAAAATTGTTTTCATAATAAATTTATATTTAGTTTAGTTATTTATTAATTTTTAGTTCTGAAATATTCTAAAATAGCTCTGGCTTCATCTTCCGTTAAACTTTGATTCGCCATTGGCGCACTATATTCTACCAGCAATTGTTTGGCATTTTCATTTTCTGCCACCATTAATTCAGGATCCAATATCATATTCATGATCCATTCAGGCGTTCTTCTTTCGGTAACACCTTTTAAACCCGGACCAACAAATCGTTTACTTATTTTATGGCAAGCAGTACATTTTGCTTTAAAAATCGCTTCTCCCTCTGATACCATAGCATCATCAATATCGCCCAGAGTTATTGATTTGATCTTACCTACTCCTTTATCTGTCATAGGATCAATCTTAACAGCTTCTGTTTTTTCTTCTTCTTTTTCCGATGCAGCAACTTCTTGTTTTGCTTTATCGCCTCCACAACTCGACATTAATACACCTAATGTCATAATAGTTAAAAATCTTAATTTCATTTTTTTAGTTAGATTTAATTTATATTATTCTTCCGGAACCAATACGTCATCTATAACGTGGATCCAACCATTACTCACTTTAACAGATTTTAATATTTTGGTGCCACCAACATAAATTTCACCATCTTTATTTTCAACAAGCAGATATTTACCGGAAGCCATATATAATTTTCTTCCCTTTTTTGCTTCTTTTTTTCAATTGCTTGATAGGGTAATTTGCCGGAGCAACATGATTTATTAAAATAAAAGCCAAATCAGATTTATTCTCAGGCTTTAATAAGGTCTCAACCGTACCTTCGGGTAGCTTGTCAAAAGCACTATTTAGTGGTGCCAATATTGTCAACGGACCTGTATTTACAACTGCATCTTGTACCCCTGCAGCCTCAATTGCAACTACCAAGGTTGAAAAATCTTCGATTGATTTAGCTACTTGAAGTGCGTTTGGTTGTTCTCCTTCTACAGCAGCTACACCAGCTTGTCCGTGATCTTTAACAGCTTTTTGTTCTTGTTTGGTTTCACTTTTAACAACATCTTGTTTCTTTTCAGAATTGCAAGAATAAAAAATGAATGACAACAACATTGCTAATGCAAAAAATTTAATTTTCATGATTATTCTGTTTAAGTTTAGGTTAATAAAAATTTATCTGCGTTATTTTGGTTACAAAAATAAGTCACTATGGATTCTAAAAATATGATTTTTATCATATAAAGGATAAACATATCTTTTATATATTTGCACTATGTTAAGTAATCAAAGTCAATACGCAATTAGAGCTATTTTATATCTGGCAATATATTCTGATGTAACTAACAAATTAAGTTCAAAAAAGGTAGCTGAATTAATTGATGTTCCCGCTCCTTTTTTGGCCAAAATATTTCAAATTCTCAGTAAGGCAAAACTTATTTTATCTGTAAAAGGCCCCAATGGCGGGTTCTATCTTACAGCAAAAGAATTGTCAAATAACTTATTAGATGTTATTGAATGTATTGATGGATTAGAATCCTTTAAAACTTGTTATGTAGGACTCCCTAAATGTAGTGACGAAAATCCCTGTGCGATTCATCATATTGCAGCTCCATGCCGTGATTCATTACTTCGTGAACTTACCGAAAGAAACATTGCAGATTTCGCACAAGACACCAAACTTGGTAAATCATTCATTTTTTTAAAATAATTACTATCTTTGAAAACCAATTACATTCAACGTTTAACGTATGATTCAACAGGTTACAAAAGGTATTAAAATTTCAATTGCATCGAATTTTGAGGGTAAGCGCTATCAAAATTCAAGAATGTATTATGCTTTTAGCTATAGTATCACCATTGAAAATAAAAGTAGTGATACGGTGCAATTATTAAGTAGGCATTGGAATATTTACGATTCATTAAATGATATTGAAGTTGTTGAAGGAGAGGGTGTTATAGGTAATAAACCTATTCTCAAACCAAAACAAAGCTATACCTATACATCACACTGTTTTTTAACTTCTGCATTCGGATCCATGAACGGTTTTTATAATATGATCAATTTTTCAACTTCCAAAAAATTTATTGTTCAAATACCAACGTTTCAATTAACCTTACCTGCAACATTAAATTAATTTTGTTACTCATTTTGCTTATTGAATAGACTTTTTAATGAAATAAAATATCTAAATTACAAAAATTCAGGGCACAAAGTATTAAAATAGTGAATGGGTAATTATTAGTTATTTATTGATCAATCTCTTCATATCCCATTTTTATTTTCTTATTAAAATTTGAAACCTGTGTGATACTAACTGTGCCGACGGTAGGTCTTTTCATCAGAACATCAATATTTGATTTTCCAATTCCTGCTGTATGATGAAAATTTAGAATTTCATTTTGTACAACCCTATGATTTATGCCATGAATTTTGAACTCATTAAGCCAATCATTAAACCAATTTCTTCTTTTATTCTTCATTTCATCTGTATATAGAGTTGAAGATGACCAGATTTGAGGTTTTTGGGGAAGATTCTTTAAATGTTTTTTTTTACCATCCCAGACAAATTCAAATAACAATAAATTTTTATTCCATTCAACAATAACTAAAGTGAAAGGTTCTACATTTTCTAATTCAATTTCATTACAAGCATTTGTTATATTCTTTACTTTAAGTAAATCTTTAACAATGATTCCCCTGCTTTTTATATACCCATCCCGTGGTTCATGGTTCTTAAATCCTCCATTTAATAAACATATTAATCTTTTTTTATTACTGCTTCCAATCCATGTACCTCCAGCTTTGCCATCTTTCGGATAGGTCAATATAATACCATCTTCCAAATAAGTTTTAGGAGCCAAGGATTTTTCCCGTGAGAATGGCACATCTCTACTTGACGTAAGTACAAAATCCCTATTATTTAAAGGCAAGTATGTAACTGTACACATGGGCTTTCATATTAAATTAAAGATAAAAAGTTTATTAGTTACAAACTTAACATTTACCTTACAGCTTAATCATAAAATCTTACATAATTCGTACATTTGTGCTCTTAAAATTTAAATAAAACAATAAAAAATTTAAAATAAATGGCAACTGGATTTTATAAAGTACCTAAAGCGGTAAATGAACCCGTTATTTCTTATGCAAAAAACAGCAAAGAACGCGAAAGTTTATTGGCCATGTACAAGAAAATGTACAATCAACAAATCGATGTACCTCTTTATATTGGTAGTGAAGAAATAAGAACTGGCAAAACAGTTTCTATGCACCCTCCCCACGACCATCAACATACAGTTGGTGTATATCATACTGCTGAAAATGAACATATTGAAAAAGCTGTAAAATCTGCGCTGGAAGCGAGAGAAAAATGGTCTAAAATGCCTTGGCAATCAAGAGCTGCAATATTTTTAAAGGCTGCCGATTTACTCGCTGGGCCTTTCAGAGATAAAATGAATGCTGCAACGATGATTGCACAATCTAAAAATGTTATGCAATCAGAGATAGATGCTGTTGCTGAATTGTGTGATTTTTTTAGATTTAATGTTGAGTTTATGACCCAAATTTATCAGGATCAACCTATCTCTTCTGAAGGAATTTGGAATAGAATGGAGTATCGGGCTTTAGAAGGGTTTGTTTATGCCATTACCCCGTTTAACTTTACATCAATTGCCGGGAATTTATCTGCTGCACCTGCCTTGATGGGTAATGTAGTAATATGGAAACCTGCACGCTCGCAAGTATATTCTGCACAAATAATTATGGAAGTTTTTAAAGCAGCCGGCTTACCTGATGGCGTTGTAAATATGGTAACCGGAAATTCAGCAATGATAACCAAAATAGTTTTAAATAACCCTCATTTTGCAGGTATTCACTTTACCGGCTCAACAGGAGTTTTTAATAGTTTTTGGGAACAAATAGGAAGAAATGTTAATTCTGGGATATATAAAAGCTACCCAAGAATTGTAGGTGAAACCGGTGGTAAAGATTTTGTATGGATGCATAATACAGCTAATCCCAAACAAGTGGCAACAGCCTTATCCAGAGGTGCTTTTGAATACCAAGGGCAAAAATGTTCAGCAGCTTCTCGTGCTTATATACCAAAAAGCAAATGGGAAGATGTTAAAAATTATTTAGGCACTGATTTAAAATCTATGAAAATGGGAAGCCCTGAAGATACATCCAACTTTATCAATGCAGTTATAGATAATAGAGCTTTTGAAAAACTATCAAGCTTTATTGAACAAGCTAAAAAAGATAAAGATGCCGATGTTATTTTTGGCGGAAATTTTGACAATTCAAAAGGTTATTTTATTGAACCAACTGTTATTTTAACAACAAATCCGAAATACGAAACCATGTGTACCGAGTTATTTGGCCCGGTTTTAACCATTTTTGTATATGAAGATGACGATTGGAAATCAGTATTAGAATTATTAGATAAAACTTCTCCATATGCTTTAACCGGTGCCATTTATAGCGGTGATCGTTATGTAATTGACTATGCAACTGATGCACTGGAAAATGCCGCAGGTAATTTTTATATCAATGATAAACCTACAGGTGCCGTAGTTGGGCAACAACCATTTGGTGGTGCCAGAGGATCGGGAACCAATGACAAGGCTGGTTCTGTTTGGAATTTATTGCGTTGGGTATCAAATCGTACCATTAAAGAAACTTTCAATTCGCCTACCAATTACAGATATCCTTTTTTGGAAGAGTAGTTTACAGGCTTAAATTAATACACATCAACCCTTGTTTCCCACAAATAAGGGTTGATTTTTAGTTAAAACGATATTCTAAATTGAATTGAAATACAGAACTTCCAAATCTATTGGAGATATCATTAAGATTATTTCTATTAAAACCATAATTATATCTTAATTCTATTCCAATCTTTTCATTAAAATCATATCCTGCACCAAAATTTAATCCCCAATTAAATTCGCTAACGCTTTCGCTATTTTTTCCATTTTTAACAATTATTCCATTATCAATCTCAATATTATCTGCCTTTATATTAAATAAATAATCAAATTGAGGACCAATTTGAAAACTGATATTTTCATTAAAATAATACTTTAACATTACAGGTAAAATAAGGTTGGATTCATTAGATTTTATCCCAGTGATTTTTTCGTCAAAAATTATATCCCCAGAAGTTTGGGGAAGCGATACGGAAGCAATATTAAGATCGAATTTAGCACCTTGTAATATATATAATAACTCGGGTTGTAAAAATAATTTATCTGTAATTCTAAACCTTATAAAACCTCCTATTTGAAAACCTGCCTTATAATTATAATCAAATGGGCTTTCAATATTTGTTGCAATTGTTGAAAAGTTCATTCCTCCTTTTACACCAAAAGTTGTGTTTTGCGCAGCAGTTTTGTAAAGAACTAAAACACTAAAAAGCAATAAAAATAATTTTTTCATAGCACTGATTTTAATCGATAAACAAATAGTAAATGAATTTATAATCTATCTTTTATAAACTTCTCTACGTTGTCACTTTCCCATATCTTTTCAATATTCTCTATTTGCATTACCTCTTTCATAATTGCCTCTTGTTTATTTCCAACCTTTAATGCTTTTTCATAAGGAATATCACTAAAACTAACCTGGCTGTAAAGTGGCAACCATTTATCAGGATTATTCTTGCTGAAAAGTGACTCTATTTTATTTTGCAATAAAAACCTGGCATCGCCCACAAAGTCACGCATCACATGATAATTATGTAGGGAAAGATCCTGTATAGCATCTCCATTAGGTTTTTGTTTTTTTTGAAATGCGTCAAAAATTAAATTCCAGTTTTCCTGATATTTTTCCATCAAATCTGACATCACACTGCAATCTTCAAATCCGCTATTCATTCCTTGGCCGTAAAACGGAACAGTTGCATGTGCTGCATCACCCATCAAAACAGTTTTACCTATGTTCCATGGATAACATCTGATAATTGCTAAAGGTGATAAAGGATGATTACCCCATTTATCAGCAATATCAGGCATCATTTTATAAAAATCAGGAAATTCAATTTTAAAAAAATCATTGATCTGATCTTTTGTTATTAAATTTTCAAAACTGTTTATATTATTTTCATGGGGTATAAACAAGGTACAGGTAAATGAACCATCTTCATTTGGCAAGGCGATTAGCATGAATCTACCTCTTGGCCATATATGTAATGCTTTTTTGTCTAGTTTATACGATCCATCCCGGTTTGCAGGCAATAATATTTCACGATAGCCGTCTTCAATATAATGCTGGCTGTATTGAAAACGGAAAGTTTTTTGCATTGCTTTTATTCTAATTGCCGAAAAAGCACCATCGGTTCCAAAAATTAAATCGGCATTTCTTTTAATTTTCTCACCCGTTTTAGTGTTTTTAAAATATACTATTCCTTCCTTTAAATTAGCATTGGTACATTTATAATTATAGTTTATAGTTGTATTTTCAAAGGATTCAGCCAAATCCATCATTTTAGCATTCAATTCTCCTCGAGATACAGAGTAAATAGCCTGATTCTTTTCTCCATAAGCCTGGTAAGTTAATTTCCCGTTTTTATCGTGCATTATTCTACCATACATTGGCAAAGCAATTTTCCTGATTTCATCTCCAACTCCAACAGCATCCAATGCTTTCCAACCTCTAAACGACAATGCAAGGTTTATTGATTTACCGGATGATATGTCGGCTTTTCTAATGTCATCTCTTAACTCATAAATAGTTACTTTATACCCCGCCTTTGATAAATAAATTGCCCAAAGAGAGCCAACTAAGCCCGCGCCAACAATGATTACATTTTTTTCTTTCATCTTTCAATAATTCAAGGCTTCTTTTAATATTTCAACGAATCGAAAAACATCCGTATAACTATTGTATAATGGTACAGGTGCAACTCTAATTACATCAGGTTCTCTCCAGTCGGCTATCACGCCTTTTTTTGTAATCTCTTTAAACAATGTTTTATTGCTATGAATAACCCTGATAGACAATTGAGATCCTCTTTCATTTTTATTTGTTGGAGTAATTATTTCTATCAATTCGCTTTGGATATCATTTAACAAATACTCTAAATAGGCTGTAAGGTTCCTTGCTTTAGCCTGTAACGCTTCCATACCAACTTCATCAAAAATATCTAAGGAGGCATTCAATGCGGCCATAGATAAAATAGGTGCATTACTCAACTGCCATCCTTCAGCTCCTGGTATTGGCACGAACTTATCGTGCATTAAAAATCGGGTCTCCTTATCATGTCCCCACCAACCTGCAAAACGGGGAAGCTTATCATTTTGTGCATGATTTTCATGCACAAAACAACCGGCAACTCCTCCCGGACCAGAATTTAGATATTTGTAGGTGCACCAAACTGCAAAATCAACATTCCAATCGTGCAATTTTAATGGTAAATTACCTGTGCCATGAGCTAAATCAAAACCTACAATACAACCTTTAGCATGCCCTGCTTTTGTTATGGTTTTCATATCAAATGCCTGACCTGTATAATAGTTCAATCCTCCAATCATTATTAAGGCTATGGTTTCCCCTTTTTCTTCAATCAATTTCAAAATATCTTCGGTATGAATAGTACTCTCTCCCTTTCGGGGAATTAATTCTATCAAAGAATCATTCACAGAATGGCCATGGAATTCTATCTGTGATTTTACTGCATATTGATCAGAAGGAAATGCATTGCTTTCAATAAGGATTCTATGTCTTTTCTCTGTTGGCCGGTAAAACGAAATCATCATTAAATGAAGGTTAACCGTTAAACTGTTCATCACAACTACTTCATTTGGTTTAGCACCAACAATTCTAGACATTTTATCTGTTAGAATTTCGTGATATGGCATCCATGGATTCTTAGCTTCAAAATGGCCTTCAACACCAAGTTTCTCCCAATCCTTTAATTCCTGCTCAACATATTCTCTTGTTGATTTTGGTTGTAATCCTAGAGAGTTCCCACAGAAATAAACATGGTCTTCTCCATTTTTTTGTTTTGGAATAAAAAATCTATCTCTATACAATCGTAATGGATCTTCAGTATCTAATTTTTGTGCGAAAACAAGATTATTTTTGTATTTCATTTTTTAGTTTTCGGTTATTTTAAACAAGATAGGCCTACTCGGAGTTGCATCCGATACAAAAGGAGCAATTTGTAAATTAAGTAGATACTTTCCATCTTTAATTTCATCAGATACATATATCATTTCCGTTATGGTTTTTGTTAAATTAGAATGTTCATAAATCTCATGACTTTCTTCTTTTATATTCCAAAAAATATGATGTGCATTAAGTTTACCTTCATCAAAAGCTCTATCCACAGAAGGTAAATCTATCAATAAATGTTCTACTCCAAGATCAGCTATATATTGCATTGCTTCCAAGGTAAAAAACGGAGGCTCATTATCCATATAATTTCTGGATGTTTTAGTTTTCGAATTTGGCATAGTCCTAATAACCAAAGCTGTTAAGTATTCTAAAGAACTTTTATTTAGCTTATCTTCTAAAGATTTTTTACTAATAACCAGATCGTTAATTTCTAAACTTGGTTTGTAAGTATCATCCATTTCAGAGACTTTCAAAGGCCTAATACTAATTAATGTTGCTGGTATAAATACTTGTTTTAGTTGTTCGTGAATTGAAATTCTTTGATGGGTTAAATGACCAATGCATTCGGTGTGGGTACCATTACAATGTGGTATTATTTTCAAACTTTCAAAATTACAGCCTCCACCTCTTCTCGTATCTCCAACAAAATTATCTATTTCGTATGCTTTACTTGATGCTTTTTCAACATTATAGATGTTTGGCTGATCCTTATTGAATTTCAGGGCGATAGAAATATCATAAAACTTTTCTGTATCAATACAGTAATTCTTATTCTCGATTTGGAAATTTAATTGCATTATAAAAATTGTTCTTTAGAAATATTTAACCAGGATAAGGCACTTTTACTTAATAATTGCTCCTTAATATTTGGTGGAAATTCAGTCATACTTTCTATTAATTTTCCCGGTTCCAATTCACCTAAAGGGAAAGGATAATCAGTACCCAAAGCTACTTTATCAGCACCTATCAAATCCACTAAATATTTTAACATGGCCGGATCATGTGTTAAAGAATCAACCCAAAACTTACCTAAATATTTTTTTGGACTTACATTGTTGTCAATAGCGCACAAATCAGGTCGAACATTATATCCGTGCTGAATTCTTTCAATCGTGGCAGGAAAAGAGCCTCCGCCATGAGCAAACGCAAAGCGCAAATTCGGAAGTTTTTTCATCACACCACCAAAGATTAAAGAACAGATGGCCAAAGATGATTCCGCTGGCATACCAACCAACCATGGCAGCCAATATTTTTCCATATTTTCTTTACCCATCATATCCCATGGATGCACAAAAATCGACATATCTAAAGCTTCAGCTGCTTGAAAAATTGGCAATAAATTTTCATCATCTAAATTCCATTTATTTATGTGAGTCCCTATTTCTACACCAATTAAGCCAATTTTCTTGCATCTTTCGATTTCTTTTATTGCCAATTCAGGAGCTTGCATAGGAAGGGTTCCCAGGCCAACAAACCGATTGGGATATCTTTGTACGATATCTGCTATATGATCGTTTAAAAACATAGATACGTCCAGAGCATCTAAGGGTTTTGCCCAATAACTGAACAGTACCGGAATGGTTGAAAGAACCTGAACGTCAACATGATGCTGATTGCAATCTTTGATCCTGGCCTCGGCACTCCAACAATTATCTTCTACTTCTCGAAAAAATACACCATCCTTAATCATCCTTGCACAACAAGGCTTGTGATGTTCTAATTGCATAAAACCACCATATCCAAATTTTTTAGCAAAATTTGGCATTTTCTCTGGCATGATATGTGTGTGAATATCAATTTTTAACGATTTATGGTTATGCTCCCTGCTTTCCATAAATTATACGTTTCCCATAACAGTATTACAGTTATTACAAGTTCTTAAATCCAGATCCTTATAATATTTATTAAATATTGTCGGCATTTGAGTCACAATATTTTCTAAGGTAAATTCCTCACGATACAATTGATTCCCACAAGATTCACAATACCATTCAAGAGCATCCAATACGCCTTCAGTTCTTTTAGTTTCAATTACCAAACCAACCGTATTTTCGAATCTTTGCGGGGAGTGAGGTACTTTTGGGGGTAATAAATATATTTCCCCTTCCCTAATAGGTACATCAATAAAAACCCCATCTTCAATTACTTTTAATACCATATCTCCTTCAATCATATAAAAAAACTCAGATGTTTCGTTATAATGATAATCTTTTCTGTTATTCGGACCACCCACTACCATAACGATAAAATCACCATCTTCCCAAACAACTTTATTGCAAACCGGAGGTTTCAACTGATCTCTGTTTTCTTCAATCCATTTAAGGAAATTTATTGGAGTCGCTATTAGTTTTGGCATAATATTTTAATTTAAATAGTTGCTATTATTTTTAATTCAATTGCTATGGGTGTTGGTAAACAGTTGATTTCAACGGTAGTTCTACAAGGCTGATTTTCATTAAAATATTGCCCGTAAATTTTATTATACACCTTAAAATCATCCTTCATATTTGTCAAAAAAACAGTAACATCCACTATGTTTTTCCAACTCGACCCTGCATCTTCCAGAATATATTTAATGTTTTTAAACACTGAATGGCATTGTTTTTCAATATCGTAAGAAACAATATTTCTATTTTTATCCAGTGTTACACCGGGAATTTCTTTTTTTCCCCTTTCTCTTGGACCAACACCTGACAGAAACAGCAAATTTCCAACTTTGCGAGCATGAGGATATAAACCAACAGGTTCGGGGGCTTTAGAAGATTCGAATTTATTCTGTGTTGACATCTCTTAATATTTTATACAAACATTTTTTGTTTCCGTAAAGAATTCTAAAGCATGAAATCCTCCTTCTCTACCAATGCCCGAATCTTTTACTCCACCAAACGGAGTTCTCAAATCACGAAGTAACCATGAGTTTACCCAAATTATTCCTGCTTCCAGTTCATTGCTAAAATAATGAATCCTTGAATTACTATCTGTCCAAACTGTTGCCGATAATCCATAAGCTGTACTGTTAGCATAATTTAAAACCTCTTCATCATTATCAAAAGGCATTATTGTCACTACCGGTCCGAAAATCTCTTCTTGATTGGTTCGGCAATCAAAACTCAGGCCTTCAATTATTGTTGGTGCTATAAAAAATCCATTAGCATTTTCTCCATTTAAATTGACAATTTCACCACCGCATAAAATTTTTCCACCCTCACTTTTCGCCAACTCAATATACGACATAATCTTTTCCTGATGTTCTTTAGAAACCACAGCACCAATATCTGTTTCTTTATTTAAAGGATCACCAACCTTTAAGGCTTTTGTTTGTTTAACAAAATCTGTCTTAAATTTATCATATAATGATCGTTCGACAAAAATTCGAGAGCCACACAAACAAATTTGTCCTTGATTTGCAAATGAAGATTTAAGCGTGGTTTTCATCATTTCCTTATAATTGCAATCGGCAAAAATTATATTTGGGTTCTTCCCTCCCAATTCTAAAGACAATTTCTTAAACATCGGTGCGGCAATACTTGCAATTTGCCTACCGGTTTCGGTCCCTCCGGTAAAGGAAATCGCTTTGATCATTTCGTTTTTACTAATCGCATTACCTACCTTGTTGCCCAAACCATGAACAATATTTAAAACCCCTTTGGGTAATCCTGCTTTTATACATATTTTTGAAAGTAAAAAAGCCGTCATTGGTGTAATCTCTGAAGGTTTTGCTATAACACAGTTACCTGCTGCCAAGGCCGGTGCAATTTTCCATGTAAAAGAGTATAAAGGTAAATTCCATGGCGAAATGCAAGCTACAATACCTATCGGTTTTTTTAAGGTATAATTAATTGCTATACCCGACAGTTCATGAGCATTTGATGCAAAATGTTTTATTGCAGTGGCAAAAAACTGAAAATTACTTACCGCCCTCGGAATGTCAATATTTTTTGCCAGGGTTAAAGGTTTTCCATTGTCGATACTTTCGGCCAATGCCAAAGCCTCCATATCCTCTTCAATCAATCTGGCTACTTCCATTAATATCTTAAATCTATATTCGATCGCACTACTGGCCCATCCTTTTTTTGCGCTTTCAGCAGATCGGGTTGCCAGATCAATGTCGGTTAAATCAGAATCAGGAATCAAAGCATATATTTTTCCCGTAGCAGGGTTTATATTATTTAAATATTTACCTGAGAGCGGAGCCACTAATTCTCCATTGATATAATTTTGTATTTTCATCATGCTATCTTCATCTTTCTTCTTTCTTCTTTAAAACTTTTAACTTTAATTCTATAAACTCTTTGTTCTTCCACCATCTACAGGAATATTGATTCCATTGATATAAGCAGCCGATGGTGATGCTAAAAATCCGACCGCATAGGCTATTTCTTTGGCTTCCGCAAATCTTGAAATCGGTACTTGAGCCATCATCATTTTAGAAATTTCTTCAACTGTTTTTCCGGTTTTTTCTGCTTTATTTTCTATAATAGATTTTAATCGAATGGTTGAAGTCGCTCCAGGTAAAACATTATTAACAGTTATTCCATATACTCCTAATTCATTTGCCATTGTTTTTGACCAACTGGCAACAGCACCTCTTATGGTATTTGAAACCCCAAGCCCGTTTAATGGTTGTTTAACCGAAGTAGAAATGATATTAATAATTCTGCCATATGCAGATTTTTTCATTCCTGGCACAATAGCCTGAGTGATAATATGATTTGTAATTAAGTGTTGTGCAAAGGTTTTCTCAAACTCTTCAACATTTGCATCTATAATTAACCCTCCAGCCGGGCCACCCGTATTATTGACTAAAACATTAATTTCAATTTTTTTATTTTGTAGATAATTTTCTAATATTTTCTTTAATTGATCTGGCTTTGAAAAATCAGCAACAATATAATCGTGAGAATTATCCTTTTTCGGTAATTCTTTTATAACCAATTTTAAACTGTTCTCATTTCTAGCCATTAAAATTACATTTGCTCCTAACGATGCCAGCTCCATTGCTGAGGCCTTGCCAATACCTTGTGAACTACCACAAACAAGCGCATATTTTCCTTTTAAATTTAAATCCATGATTATTTTTGTGCGAAGTTAAAGTTTAATTTTTCTTTTAATTCAAACGGCAATTCAGGCAACTCTGATCTTGGAATTAATAAAGTAGAAATATTATGTAAATCATAAAATATTCTGTGTTGATCGGCAGTTGTTTTTAAATAATCATAACCCGAAGATCCTCCTGTTCCAATTTTTTTTCCAAGAGTCCGCAATACCATTTGTGCATGCCTGTTACGCCAACTGGTTAATAGATCATCAATATCAATTAATTTTTGTAAAAACATATAAGGTTGACGTAAAATGGGTTCATCTCTATATAAATTGATAAGTAATGCACTCATGGTAGCCTTATATGACAATTTCATTTCTCCTTCTTCTATTTTTTTAAGATGTTTCTTTTCATCGAAAATTGAACCAAAATAAGTATTGGTTTCACCGAGCATCTTCAATCGTAAATGTTTTTCGCTTTCACTAATATAATTGGCATCGTCAATTGCTTTACCTTCCATTCTTAACATTTTCTCAACCGATTTTTTATATTCACTTACAAAATCAAAACTTTGACCAGAACCAATTGCAGAATCAAAATTCAAAAAAGGAATCCTTTCCAACCATTTTTCCACCAAATCAAACATAGAATCGCCCTCCTCCAGTTTGTTTAATATATCTTGTTCTTTCTGAGAAAAAACTCCTGAATAAGCACATTGGGTATAGGATATTCTGTTATCTCGTTTCAATCCCAAAGAAACTTCCAATTGCCTGAATTGAAAACTTTGAAAACCAGAAGCTGGAAGCAGATAATTTCTAAAATCTAAAAAATCCAAAGGAGTAATGGTTTCAATTATTTCAATCTGATCTACTAATATTTTTTGAATTTTAGCAATTCTATCCAGCCTTGAAATGGCTATTCCTATATTTTGCTCTTCTACTAAATCAACATTAAATAAATCCATAACTGAGCTAAGATCATGAATAATTTCTTTGAACCATAGTTCATACACCTGATGAAGAATAATAAAAAGCATTTCATCATGCGCCGGCTTGCCAAATTCAACACTTCTTAATTTTTGTGCATCTAGAATTTTATGCAATTGTAAATACTTATCATAATGTATTGATGAAAGTTCTTTTTCCATTGTAAATATTATCTTTATTTTGGGAGTAAAAGATAAAAATACTATCTCGGATTATGTATAATTTTAACAAATAATATTTTTTATTTATTGACTTTTCAAGGTATTTGTGTTAATTTTAATTAATCGATAATATAAGTTCCACAAATCATAAATAGTAAGTAATATCTATGTGATTTTATTAAAAATTATTGGTAATCATTAATCATCATTTATTCGTCTGAATTTATAATCGATCTTAATTTAATATAGTTTTGTATTTTAATCTAAATGTAAAACAAGAACATCTAATCTTTATATCATGAAAAAATTGGTCAATTATTTATTACAAGGTCTACTATACTTAGCACCATTGAGTATAACAGCATATATTTTTTATTCTGTTTTCACATTAATTGATGGCTTATCACAAAAACTTCTTACCAAGTTCTTTGATATTCAAATTCCTGGATTGGGATTTTTATCATTGCTGCTTTTTCTAATTTTTGTTGGTTTTTTAGGAAGAACCATTATTGCCGAACCATTAAAATTGGTATTTAGAAAAATTATTGATCGTATCCCATTGCTCAATTTCATTTATTCGGCATTTAATGACTTGTTTTCTGCCTTTGTTGGAAAAGAAAAAAAGTTTAATCAACCTGTTCTAGTTAAAGTAAATTTAAATTCTGATCTTGAAAAATTAGGTTTTATTACTGAAGAAAATTTAGAATTATTAGACGAAAAAAATAAGGTAGCTGTTTATTTTCCACACTCCTATAATTTTTCCGGAGAATTATTTATTGTACCCAAGGCCAATATCAAACCTGTAAAAGTAAATTCAAGTGATGTGATGAAATTTATTGTTTCTGCAGGATTGACGGGTTGGGAGAAAAATGAAATTTAAGGCTTGTATTTTAAAACCTGAGTTAGGGCAAATACACTACTTTTTTGGTTTCAAAAAAGTCTTCTTTAAAATAATCTGTTAAACTAAAAATAGTTGCTTCAGGGAAATTTTGTAGTTCATCGGTTAAATCTCCTCCTTTTAAATATAAAATTCCGTTTTTCATTTGGTGGTTTTGCTTTTTGGCAATTTTCTTTTTTGTCCATTGAACAAAATCATCCATATTGGTAACGGCCCGGCTAACAATAAAGTCGAATTCTCCCTTTACTTCTTCTGCTCGTCCCTGTTCTGCTTTTACATTTTTCAATCCGAGATCATCAGCTACAGCCTTGACGACCTTTATTTTTTTACCAATCGAATCTATCAAATAAAAATTACACTCCGGATACAAAATAGCTAAGGGAATCCCCGGAAATCCACCACCCGTACCAACATCCAGTATTTTTGAACCTAGTTTAAAATCTTGAACTTTGGCGATTCCTAAGGAGTGCAGAACATGTCGCAAATACAATTCATCAATATCCTTTCTTGAGATCACATTGATTTGCATATTCCATGTTTTATATAAATCACCTAATCTCGAAAATTGTTCTATTTGTTTAACAGTTAAGTTTTCAAAATACCGGAGTATTAATTCCATACCATTTATATTTTTTCGCAAAAATACAATTAATCTTATTTCATATTGTTATTACTGTATAAAAGATAGAAAAAAGGTATCTTAAATTGCGATAGTAATAATTAATAATTAAGGGTAAAATACCCTTATTATTTTAACAAATATTTTCAATTTGCAATTAAAAAACTATTAGCTTTGCAAATTGAATTTGATGATTAACAATCTAATTTATAAAACAATGCAAGGGATTAAATTTTTAACAAGAGACAATACTAAATTCTTTAGAACAGTTAATAAGCGGGTAAATAATTATTTTAAAGAAAATAATATCAGAAAAACAGGTAATTGGAAACTTTATTCAAAAGCCATTATCATGTTTGCCTTATTGATTATACCCTTAGTATCAATACTCACAATTGATCTGCCCGGCTGGGCTCAAATATTATGCATGATAACTATAGGCATTGGAATGGCTGGTGTTGGCATGAATGTAATGCACGATGCTAACCATGAATCATTTTCAAGTAAAAAATGGGTAAATAAATTAATGGGAAGCAGTATTTATATTCTTGCGGGAAACGATTACAACTGGAAGGTACAACACAACGTTTTGCATCATACCTATACAAATATCAAAGGACACGATGAAGATATTGATGCAGGTAGGATTATTCGTTTTTCAAAACATTCTAAATGGCTTAACATTCATAAATACCAAAAATACTATTCCTTTTTTCTCTATGGATTATTAACCATCAATTGGGCAATTACAACTGACTTTAAACAATCATACAAATATTTAAAAAGGAAGTTATCCTATGGAAAATTTCCTAATCCCGTAACACAATGGACTAAATTGATCATTGGGAAAATTATTTATTACGCACTTTGGGTTGTGTTACCTTTATTATTAGGATTTGCATGGTGGCAAGTATTGATCGGATTTATTATAATGCATTATACCGCTGGAATAATTTTAAGTGTTGTTTTTCAATTGGCACATGTTATGCCAAATACAGAAATGCCTTTACCGGATAAAGAAGGAAATATGAAAAATAGCTGGGCAATTCATCAATTATATACAACGTCTAATTTTGCTCCGAAAAGCTGGATAGTTGGATTTTTTACCGGTGGGTTAAACTATCAGGTAGAACATCATTTGTTTTCAAACATCAGTCATGTTCATTATAAAAAGATTGCTAAAATCGTTAAAGAAACCGCAAAAGAATTTAGCTTACCCTACAATGAATATAAAACCATGCGAAAAGCCATAATTGAACATTATCGCCAATTAAATGTTTTAGGTAAAAAACCACAGCTTGCATAATAATCACTAATCAATATCATGTCACAACATTTATCAGACAGAATTAACAGTCTGCCAACTTCTCAAACTTTAGCCATGGCCGCAAAAGCAAGAGAATTAAAGGAACAAGGAAAAGATATCATAGGTTTAAGTTTGGGAGAACCTGATTTTAATACTCCGGATTTTATTAAAGATGCTGCAATTCAGGCAATTAATGATAATTATAATTCATATACTCCCGTGAACGGATATGCAGAATTAAGAGAAGCTATTTGCCGAAAATTCAAACGTGATAATAAGCTCTCTTATACCCCAAATCAAATTGTTGTTTCAACCGGTGCTAAACAATCTATAGCAAATGTTGCTCAGGTTTTATTAAATCCCGGAGATGAAGTATTGTTACCGGCTCCATATTGGGTTAGTTATTCAGCTATAGCAATACTTTGTGAAGCCACTTTTGTTGAAATTCCTTCTACTATTGAGACCGATTTTAAAATCACTCCGGAACAGTTAGAAGAGGCGATCACGCCTAAAACCAAAATGATTTTCTTCAACTCGCCAAACAACCCCAGTGGAACTGTTTTTACAGAAGAAGAATTTAGAGCCTTAGCAAAAGTACTAGAGAAATATCCTGATATTTATATCATTTCAGATGAAATATACGAACATATAAATTACGGAACACCTAATTTTAGTTTCGCTTGTATTGAAAGTATGTACAACCGTACCATTACCATCAACGGTGTTGCAAAAGCCTTTGCCATGACAGGCTGGAGAATAGGATATATCGGTGCTCCAGAATGGATTGCCAAAGCCTGTACCAAAATGCAGGGTCAAATTACCTCGGGTGCAAATTGTATTGCCCAAAGAGCCACCATTACCGCTTTAGATACTCCGGTTTCTAAAATTCAATTTATGGTTGATGAATTTAAAGTTCGTCGGGATCTTATTTTAAATTTATTGAGTGATATCCAAGGAATTCAAACCAATATTCCTCAAGGTGCATTTTATGTTTTTCCTGATGTTTCTTATTATTTTGGGAAAACAATTAAAGGAAAAACCATCAATAACGCTTCTGATTTTGCCATGCTCTTATTAGAAGAAGCAAATGTTGCAACCGTTACCGGAGATGCCTTTGGTACTCCTGATTGTATCAGAATTTCTTATGCGGCTTCACAGGAAAATATTAAAGAAGCTATCAAAAGAATCGCTGCTGTATTGGCGTAATGGTGAAGGGGAATAGCGTGATGAAGAACCAAATAAAATTAGACTTCACTCCATTCTTATTATTCTTAATTTTTTCTTCTACAAAATCTTAAATCTCGAACAATGAGTTATAAAGTGATTTTCAAAACACGATGGGCAGATTTTGATCCCAACAATCACTTGCGGCATATCGCATATAATGACTATGCTGCCGAAACAAGGGTTCGTTTTTTTAATGATAATAAATTATCGCTTTCTATATTGAATAAATTAAAAATTGGCCCCGTTTTATTTAGTGAAAACACTAATTTTTTTAGGGAAATAGTCCTAAGCGAGGATCTCACGGTAGAATTATTTTTAAAAGGCCAGTCTAAACATGGTGAACGCTTTAAGTTTCATCATAAAATTTTTAAACAAAGTGGAGTTCTTGCCGCAGAAATTGACGTATATGGAGCCTGGTTAGAATTAGATAAAAGAAAATTGACTTTACCTCCAACGTAAATTATTTCTACTTTTAATTCTTTAGAAAAAACAAGTGATTTTGAAATTATTCCGATAAGTAAGAAAAAGTAAATCTTAGAATCTTTAAGATAAATTTGATAGATTTTATTATATTATATCAAAATCTTAATCACTGACTTAATATGTTTGGTTGGCGTATCTCAAAGTAAAACTAAGATAGCTTCTATTTTCTGTAGTTCTCTAATTCACAAAGTTTTTTCATCATTAAACTGTTAATACCAGTTAAATAAAAATTGTAACTTATGATAAAATTCAAGTAATTAATTAAAGAGCTTAATAGCCCAATATAAATTTATTCAGATGAAACTTATAAAGATTATTCTTTTGTTGTTGATTTTTACGAGTTGTAATCAAAATATTAAACAATCAAAAGACAACTCACAACGAAATCAATTTGTAAAGGGTAAAATCATTGATCTTACTTATGATTTTTCAGATGAAACCATATACTGGGTTACCGCAAAAGAATTTGAATTAGAGGTAGTAACAAAAGGTCAAACAGAAAAAGGCTTTTACTATTCAGCTAATAATTTAACTGCTGCCGAACATGGAGGAACACATATTGATGCCCCTGTTCATTTTGTGGAAAACAGACAATCGGTAGATCAGATCCCATTGGAAAAATTAATTGGAAATGCTATAAAAATAGATATTTCTGCTAAGATTGAGAATAATCCCGATTATCAGATTAGTATAGAAGATATTACGAATTGGGAAGAGAAACAAAAAACACAGATCCCTAATGGTAGTATTGTTTTGTTAGAAACCGGTTTCGGAAAATTTTATCCTGACAAAATAAAATATTTAGGTACCGATCAAAGAGGTTCAGAAGCGATCCAGGAATTACACTTTCCCGGACTTTCACCTGAGGCAGCAACATGGCTGGTGATAAACAGAAAGATCAAAGCGATCGGTCTGGATACGCCAAGCATAGATTATGGACAATCAGTAAATTTTAATAGTCATATAATCTTATTGACTGAAAACATCCCTGTTTTTGAGAACCTTGCCAATCTCGATAAATTACCTGTAACAGGGTTTGATATAATTGCACTTCCGATGAAAATAAAAGAAGGGAGCGGTGCACCTTTGCGAATTATAGCGATTTTGGAATAAAATTAATCTATCTAAGAAAAGTACAGCCTGATGAACCTATCTACATCAAAGTGTGACAAACTTTAAAAAGTAGATACATTAAAGGTTGTTCAAACTATAAAAAGCACCCTTATTAGTTTTCCTTTCCATTGAATATTTTACTATCAAATAAGCAATGGCATTTAAATTGCGTAACTCACATATCTGAGGTGATAATTTTGACTTGGCATATGCCTTTTCTGTATCCTGGTACAAATAATCCAAATGATCCAGGGCTTTTTCCAAACGTTCCTTCGAACGAACTATAGCCACCAGATCGGTCATGATATTTTGTATGGTTTTACGATTATGAGAGATCAAAACTTTTTCTTTTGGTATAGTTGTTCCTTCTTCATCCCATTCAGGGATCTTTAAACTTTTATCGAAAATTAAATCCTTTCTGTTTTCTGATATTTCACAGGCAATTTTGCTTCCAAAGACCAAAGCTTCCAATAGAGAATTTGATGCCAAGCGATTAGCACCATGCAAACCTGTACGAGAACATTCACCACAGGCAAATAGGTTTTTCAAAGAGGTATATCCTTTTTTATCAACCACTATACCTCCCATGCAATAATGAGCCGCTGGAACGACAGGTATATATTGTTTGGATATATCAATTCCCAAACTTTTACACTTTTCATAAATGTTAGGAAAATGGGTAATAAATGCATCCAGGTCCAGATGTGTACAATCCAGATAAACATGTTGATCCCCACTTTTGATCAATTCATTATCTATAGCTCTTGCAACTATATCACGAGGTGCCAGTTCGGCTCTTCGATCAATTTCAGGCATAAATCGATTTCCATCTTTACTTCGCAAATAAGCACCAAAACCCCTAACCGCTTCAGATATTAAAAATGCCGGACTCACCCCCGGTTGGTATAATGAAGTTGGATGGAACTGAACAAATTCCATATCTTCGACCTTTGCTTTAGCACGATAAGCCATGGCAATACCATCACCAGTTGCTACATTTGGGTTTGTTGTTGCCGCATAAACCTGACCGGCACCACCAGTTGCCAACACAATTGAAGTCGATAAATAAGTGTCAATTTTATTGGTATTTTGATTTAAAATGTATACTCCATAACAAGATATATCTTTATCTTTTACCCTATTGCTTAAATGGTGATCTGTTATTAAATCAATGGCAAAATGATAAGGCAATACAACAATATTGTCTAAAGATTCAACTTGTTCCAACAATGTTTTTTGAACTTCAAAACCAGTAATATCTTTGTGGTGCAATATTCTGTTAGCCGAATGGCCTCCTTCTTTGCCAAGATCAATTTCACCTTCGGTATCCTGATCAAAATCGGCACCCCATTTTATCAGTTGTTTCATGCATGCCGGGGCTTCTTCAACAACCATTTTAACTATTTCCGGATCACTTAGATGATCACCTGCTATCATGGTGTCGTTAATATGATCTTCAAATGAATCAAATTTATCCCAAACGGCTGCAATTCCGCCTTGAGCATATTTGGTGTTCGACTCGCCTTCGTCGGCTTTTGTGACAACATAAACTTTTTTATCAGGTAAGGCTTTCGCAGTTTTAATTGCAATTGTAAGCCCGGCCACGCCAGAACCTAATATTAAGGTGTCTACATTTAAAACACTCATTTTATCTAGCTGAAATATCTAACATTCTTTGGATCGGGATCAAGGCTTTTTTTTGTATCTCTTTCGTAACATGAATTTCTGGTAATTCATATTTCATACACAAATACAATTTTTCCATGGTATTCATTTTCATGTACGGGCATTCGCTGCATGCACAGGTATTATTCTCATGTGATGGTGCAGGAATTAGTTCTTTATCAGGAACCTCTTTTTGCATTTCATGTAAGATACCAGCTTCTGTCGCCACAATAAATTCATTTGAGGGATTCGTTTTTACATAATTGATCAAACCGGATGTTGAGCCGATATATTCGGCAGTTTTTAAAATATGGTCTTCAGATTCAGGATGCGCAATTATTTTAGCTTTTGGGTGCGCTTTATGCGTATTAATCAATTTGTCAATAGAGAATGCTTCATGCACTATACAGGCTCCTTCCCACAACAGCATATCTCTCCCTGTTTCTTTTTGTATCCATGCACCAAGATTTTTATCCGGAGCAAAAATAATAGGTTGATCCAACGGAATAGAATTTACAATCTTTTTAGCATTTGATGAGGTACAGCACAGATCACTAATAGCTTTTACATCAGCAGAAGTATTTACATAAGTAACTACCAAATGATCTGGATGTTCATCCTTAAAAGCCTGTAAGTCCTTCGCTTCGCAAGCTTCTGACAAGGAACAACCAGCATTAAGATCAGGTAAGACTACTTTTTTATTAGGACTCAGAATTTTAGCTGTTTCGGCCATAAAATGAACTCCTGCAAAAACGATCAGATCCGCATCAGCTTCAGCAGCTTTATACGATAATTGCAAACTATCTCCAACGAAATCAGCGATATCCTGAATTTCAGGTTCCTGATAATAATGCGCCAAGATAATAGCGTTTTTCTCCTTTTTTAATTTTAATATTTCCGAAGCAAAATCTATATCTTTTGGTACATCTATTTCCAAATACCCCACTTTATTTAATTCAGCTTTTGCTTTATCCAAATTCATAATTATAGCTTATATATTTTGCTCTTACAAAATTACAGCTTTTTACTAATAAATTAGCTATAATTAGAAGACAAAACGAAGCTGATACATAATTGACCCGCAGATTGATAAAATTAAAAATCTTCCTATTAATTCAAAAAAGGGTTAAATAATTAGATAAATGAACTGTTTTTTTTGAATTTAAAAAATATTAACCTTGCATTGCATTTGTTACATTCGTATTTTTTTATTACATTACATTCATAACTAACTAATTAAACTAATTGTCATGTTTTCAGTATCTAATTTACTCGCCATTTTAGCTGCATTTCTTATTTTGTTTTTTGGAGGTTATTTATTTTATGGCATCCTTGCTGCCGCCTTTTTTGAAAGCCATTCTGGTACGGCAACAGGAGTTCACAAAGAGCAAGTTGATATGACTTTTATAGCAATTGGCTGTGTAATTCAGGCATTTGCAATGACTTTACTTTATTCGAAATGGGCAAATGATGAACATTCTGTTTTAAACGGATTTAAATTTGGTGCTTGTATAGGCCTAATCGTTGGATTTGGCATTGGTCTTATCACTTATGGCACAGCCAACTTTTTGGATCTGACTGCTCATATTGCCGATGGTATCTGGAATATTTTATTTTATGGTTTAACAGGTATTGTAATTGCGTTAGTTATAAATAGAACAAGTAAGAAAAAGGCTTAACTTTTTGTTTTTACTTATTCTAAATGGATCATAAAATTAAGATCCCTGAAATGAATTAACAAATTTATTATGGAAACACCTGTAAAAGTACTCATAGTTGAAGATGAAATGATTATCGGAGCAAATATTTCATTGCAATTAAGCAAACTTGGTTATGAAGTAAACGGAATAGTTCCGAGAGGTGAAGAAGCCTTATTACACATCAAACAAAATCAGCCGGATATTGTTTTATTAGATATTCAGTTAAAGGGAAAATTAGATGGAATAGAAACAGCTCAAATCATGCAAAAGGATTTTAATATTCCTATTATTTACCTGACTGCGAATGCTGATGATGATCATTTTAACAGGGCAAAAGCTACCAATCCACATGCTTTTATTTCCAAACCGTTTAAAAAACTCGATCTTCAGCATGCCATTGAACTTACCACTGACCGAATGATGAATACTAATCATGGAGTTAATAAAAGTCATTGTTCTTCACCTTTTATACAAAGTGATAGCATTTTTGTTAGAAGAAATGAAAGAATGGTAAAAATCTTAATTAAAGATATCTACTATTTTGAAGCCGATCGAAATTACTGTCGTATCTATTCTAAAACCCGAAAATGTTTACTGGTCATGACTCTTAAGGATATTAATGAAAAATTGCCTCCTGAACATTTTTTGCGTATTCATCGATCGTATATAGTTAACCTTTCTCATGTTGATGAAGTTGCAGGAAGTCATGTTGTGGTTAGCAGAAGAGCAATTCCACTAAGTAAATCTTTACGCGGAGAATTGTTAAATAGATTACAAACCTTTTGATGGATAACCGGATTAAAATAAATCCCTTTAAAAATTAAATTCAATAGATATAGAAGTTCCTTTTTTATAATTGCTCTTTAGTTTTCCGTCCAATTGATGGATCAATAAATTAATCAATTGTTTACCGAAACCTGTTCCTTTTGCACGTGTATCTTCATCCTGACCAACTCCATCATCTGCTACCTCCAATACTATTGTTTGATTGTCTGTTTTTTGCAATCCAATATTAATTCTTCCTTTTCTATTATCCGGGAATGCATATTTAAAAGCGTTTGTAAGCAATTCATTAACTATTAATCCCAATGGAATTGCGGTATCCACATCCAATTCAATGATATCCATTTCATATTCTAAAGACACATAATCACTGGCGCCAAATGAATCCAAAATATGATTGCCCAGATCGATAAAATAATCTTTCATTTCAACAGCTGCAAGATTTTTACCCTGATACAATTTTTGATGAATCATACTCATTGAATACACTCTGTTCTGACTGGCTTTTATTGCATCAATAACCTTAGGATCTTTTATTTTAGCCAATTGCAGGTCCAGTAAACTGGAAACTATTCCCAGATTATTTTTAACACGGTGATGAATTTCTTTGAGTAAAAATTCTTTTTCTTCATTTTGTTGTTTAAGCAATTTACTTTTTTTCCTGTTATTATGAAATGTAATAAACAATAGCAGTAACAGTAATAATAACAAACCTGCAAATACAGAAATATAAGCTTGTCTGGTTTTTTGTTTTTCAATTCTACTTTCCTGATCATGTATGGTACTTTCTTTTTTTGCAAATTCAAACTCAGTTTGTAATAAAGAAATACGTTGATTCGACTCGGCTGTAAATATTTTATCTTTTAGATTATCATATTCAGCAATTGCCTGATATGCATCTTTATAATTATGATTTCCTGCATATGCCTTTCCAAGTGTTTCGTAAGCTTGGCTAAGGTAATATTCATCTTCAAAATCAACGGTTGCTATAGAAATACATTTTTGTAAACTTTCAATACATGAAATAAATTTACCCTGTAAATATTGTAGTTTCCCGATAGAAAGCCAGGCCCGCATTAACATAAAATCATTGTTTAACAATTCTGCATATTTAATTGCATTAGCACCTGCTTCTTCAGCTTTTGTAAACTCATTTAAATGTGAATTCAGATCTACAAGCGATATATATACATCACTCAAATTATTATAAAACCCATAGCGTTCGCCTACAGAGATTGCATGTTCATATAAATTGAAGGCCTCTTTATATTTTTTTAATTCCAAATAATTATTGCCCACTACATATAAAGTAAAGTCGTAGTCCAGATCATTAATCCCGCGTTCTTCAAATATCTCCAGAGATCTTAGTCCGTAATCCAATCCCTGTTCATACTTAGAATGCTTCCAAAATAAATTACTTAAATCGCTGAATGCCAAAGCTATTGCTTTTTTATCATTAAATTTGATACCTAAACGCAAAGATTCAAGCGCATAATCGGCAGCCCTGTCCAACAGCCCTTTTCGTTCAAATACATAGCCTAGTTGCGTATTTAAAAAAGCAAGGTCTTGTTCCTTTACTCTGGTTTTCGCATCTTCCAGTATTACATAAGCACTATCCAATTTTTCCATTCGCAATAGAATAGCACCATAGGTTATTTGAAACCTTCCTTTCCAAAGATCATTCTTTCTTGATTCGGTCAATTTTAAACCTTTTTTTGCAAAATCAAGTGCAGTCAATAAATTTCGAGTATGCCAATAATATGCAAGGTCGTTCAATATAGAGAACTGAATCGTGTCATTTTCAATTTTTTTATAGGAATCTTCAAGAACATTTAAATAAGACGCACCAAAATTATCAGTATCAACAAATACTTTTTTGTAGGGGTTTTCATTATTAAAATCAATTATTTGACCATATGAATTAATAGGGATCAAAATTGTTGCTATAAGCCCAATTAATATATCAAATAAGTGTTTCTTCATTTCTTAATTCTTTTAAAATTAGAAATTTTAATGTAGAAAGTTACAAATATTATTATTAACGCATTGGATAAATAAAAACAGGCTTTCGGACAATAATAACATTCCTTTATCCTATATGAGTTGTTTCTTGCATTGAAAACCGGTTAATTCGTTTATAAATAATTAAACTCTTTAGGTAACCTATTAATCTTTTTGATTTTGAAAAGAATAACTATTATAACTTTGTTACTTTTATCCATAATATCCTCTTGTAATAATCAGAAAGACACACGAAAGATTGAAAAGGATTACTTGACAAAAGTTAATGTATATATTGATTCCTGCTGGAATAATAATGATCTTTCTAAAATCAAAACCATATTTTCTGAGAACTATACACGAAATGTAAACAATGTTCAGATTGCTTCAAACGCAAAGGAATTGGAAGCCAATATAAATGTTTATTTTTCTGGTTTCCCAGATCTTTCCATTAGCATAAATAATAGCGTTATTAAAAATAATCAGGTGTTTTTTACCTGGATATTTACAGGTACCAATACCAATACTTATGGTGAGGTGAATGCAACCGGAAAAAAGGTCAAGGTTAGTGGTTTTACCAGAATCGTTTTTAACGAAGAAGGGAAGATTCAACATGAAGATGTGTACTATAACGAATTAGATTTTTTACAACAATTGGGATATAGTTTATTGCCCCCTGTTGTTGATTAATAAATATAAAAAATAACTAAAACTTAAATATTATGAACTTTTCTAAGAAAAATCCAGTACTCAAAAAAACAGAAATGTTACTTGTGAGCAAAACTTTAAAAGCAACCTTATTGATTGTATTCTTTTTAATGCTCTTACCAAGTGTAATACGAGCTCAAGACAGTAATAATAGTCCAAGCATATTGCGGTTCATGAAGATCCTGTTTATCCATCAATGGTAGCGGAATATGAAAAAATCTCTAAAGAGCTTGTTGAAAATTGTAAAAAGTATAATATCCAGGAGACCAGCTGGATCACTTCAATGACCGATGATTTTAGATATCTATATCTAACACCAGTTGACAACATGGCCGATCTGGATAAAAACGGCTTCGCAACCCTACAAGAAAAAATGGGGAAAGATGCATTTAATAATTTATTCAATTCTTTTAATAACTGTTATGAAAAGCATTTCGATTATATTTTAAATTTGGATAAAGGTCTTTCTTATATGCCAAATGGCATTACTCAAACTCCCGAAGGGTCAGCCTTATAGAAGATTTATATATTATTATGTAACTCCCGAAAACTATAAAAAATTTACAGAAAAAGGAAAAGAGATAAAAGACCTTTTTGTTAAAAAAGGATCAAAGGTCTATTATCGAATTTACCGTAGTGGTTTTGGAGCTCCTGGCAATTTTGTAATGGTAGCCATCGCTGCTAAAAGTGCTGAAGACTTCGAAAAAATAAGTATGGAAAATCAAGAACTCTTAGGTGATGAAGGTAAAAATTTATTTGAAGCAATTCTAAAATACACCTCTAAATACGAATCAATTTCAGGGTGGATTCGACCTGACCTGGCATATCAACCTAAATAAAGGAAATTACTCTAACTAAAAAAATCAAAACACTTTTATAAAAAACAATAATATTAGTATCCGCAGTCAATTTAACCGTCAAAACCTAATATCATGAAAAAAATAAAATTTCATTTCCCTATAACTTTTGTTATAAGCCTAGTTATTTTTTTAATTGCTCAAACGGCATCTGCTCAGGATGCCACAGTTGTTGATGCCAAACACTACAAAGTTGAATTTGAAAACGAATACGTACGTGTTTTACGTGTTAAATACGGCCCGGGAGAAAAATCAGTGATGCATGAGCATCCTGCCAATGTTGCTGTTTTCTTAAACGACAACAAGGTGAAGTTTACACTTCCTGACGGGAAATCAATTGAAGTTGAAACAAAAGCAGGGCAAACATTATATGGAAATTACGAGAAACATTTACCACAAAATATCGGTAATGAATCATTAGAACTCATTTTGGTTGAATTAAAAAAAGTACCTAAATAATAAAAACAATTATCAATAAATTTTCTAAAAATCTAAATCATGAAAAAATTAATTTTATTGGGACTAATGGTAGTCCTAATCACCTCTTGTCAAAAAACCGAACAACGATATTTTTCATCATCAGCAGAAATCGATGAAATAAAAACATTAATTAAGGATTATCATGAAGGAAACTGGGACTCATGGGTAACACATTATGCCGATACTGCCAAGATCTATCACAATTCATTAAAAGGAGTTTCGGTAAAAGAAACTGTAGAATCTTTAAAAAGTATACTCGCCAATGTTTCTTCCTACAAATTTGAAGATAAAGGTTTATGGTTTGAAATGGTCATTGATGACGATGGAGAAACCTGGGTAAACTTTTGGGGAAATTGGCATGGAAAACTCGCTGCCAACGGACAGGAATTGGTTATTCCGGTAAACCTAACCCTTCAATTTATCGATGGTAAAATAGTAGAAGAATACGGTTATTATAACCTTGCTGAATTTTCAGCAGTACTCAATGAAATTGAAGCCAACAATATGACTGAAGAAGAAGTCATGGAATAATTAAACCCAATCAAACCCAATCAAACCCATTAATTAATGGGTTTGATTTTTTTAATACAAGAATCTATTAAATAAGCTACTACTAACTAAGGAAATTAATAAGAATGAATAGAAGGAAATTTGTTTTTTTATCAGCAGCTGGTTTTGTCATTGTTACAATTCCTGCTTGCAATTATACAAATAGTGATCAAGTAGATAATATTCTAGCCGATCCCCAATCTCTGTCACTTATATGGGATGAGAAAACAATCCTGAACATAGGTAACAAATATCGATCTCGGGTTCCAAAAGAAAACACAGAACAATCCTTAACTGAAATTTTAAAAAGAGAGCTCTCTAAAAATAACAATGTAATTGAAAATTTAAAACTGAAAATAAAGAACGATTTTCAATCCCATAATACAATTATGATTGATGGATGGATTCTGTCGCTTACAGAAACTCGTCAATGCGCACTTTTTTCAATAATTAACTCTAAAAATTAATAGCTTATGCATATTGACGCACGAAAATTACCCAATAATTCAATTATTGAAGGAGATATTTGTATTATTGGTGCAGGGGCTGCAGGTATCAGCATTGCTTTAGATTGGATGGATACCCCTTTTAAAGTTATATTATTAGAAGGAGGTGGATTTGAATATGATGAAAAGGTGCAGAATTTATATGATGGAAAAACTACCGGACAAAAATACTTTCCAATAAAATCAACTCGTCTTCATTATTTTGGTGGTACAACGGGGCACTGGGCAGGTATGTGTGCACCATTTGATGATATCGATTTCAAAAAAAGAGACTGGGTACCAAACAGCGGATGGCCAATCAACAAAAAAGATCTTGATCCATATTATGAAAAAGCTAATAAAACATTAAAATTAGGTCTTTACAATTATGAGTTTGATTACTGGCAAAATGAGTTTCCAAATTTAAATCCATTTCCTTTAGATAATAAAGTAATATGGAACAAGATATGGCAATTTAGCCAAGCGCACTTTGGTGAAATATACAAAAAAACCATTGTTGAAGCTAAAAACATACACCTCTACACCTATGCTAACGCAATTGATATCAAGACTGATAATAATATTTCTAAAGTGAATGAAGTAATTGTTAAAAATTATGCGGGAAAGATGCATAAAGTTAGAGCAAGGCATTTTATAATGGCATGTGGTACTATTCAAAATGCTCGACTTCTACTTGCCTCCAATTCACAATCACCAAATGGTTTAGGTAATAACAATGATCTGGTAGGAAGATATTTTATGGAACATATTGAAATTGCCTCTGCAGAATTATGGTTGTCAAAATCCTTTCAATCCGATTTGTACTCCTGGCCTTCGAGGAAGGAAAAAAGAAATGTGAGGGCTGAATTAGCTATTTCTGAACAAATTCAGACTAAAGAAAATATCTTAAACGGAACTATTTCATTGGTACCTCTTAGTGTAGGAATACATCAAAAACCCAGAATGGAAACCTGGCAAGATCCAGACCCTAGAAAAAGTGGTGAGAACATGTTTAAGAATTGGGGGGAAGCAAGTGAAAAAGCAAAAAACGAAAAAGGTAGTATTGAACGGGCTTTCATGCTCAATACACGTATAGAACAGTCACCCAATCGCAACTCACGAATTACAATTGGACCTGAAAAGGATGAATTAGGGGTCCCTAGAGCAAATTTACATTGGGAACTAAGTGCATTAGATAAACGGAGCATTCGAAAAATTTACCAAATACTCGGTCATCAAGTTGGCATCTCAGGTATAGGTCATGTCAGATTAAAAGAATTTTTAAGAGATGAAAATGATGATACTTTCCCTGATAGTACAAACGGCGGTTGGCATCATATGGGTACAACCAGAATGAGTGAAGATCCTAAAAAAGGAGTAGTAAATGCCAATTGTAAAGTACATGGAATTTCTAATTTATATGTTGCCGGAGGTGCTTGTAATGTTACTTCAGGAGCTGCAAACCCAACACTAACCGTAACTGCCTTATCCCTAAGATTATCAGACCATACAAAAAATAAAATGAAAAATCAATCTACTTAAAAACCATGAAGAAATCAACCCAAATTATTCAAAACATGTACAACTCATTTGCCGCAGGTGATGTTGAATCAGTATTAGCAATGATGAATGCAGAGATAGAATGGAACGAAGCAGAGAATTTTCCTTATGCCGACCGTAACCCTTATATAGGACGCGAATCAATATTGAGTGGATTATTTGCAAGGCTAAGTGAAGAATGGGAATACTGGAATTTAGTCGATTTGCAATTAATTGGAATGGAAAATGAAATGGTACTTGCCACAGGAAGATATCAAGCCAAAAATAAGGAAACCGGTAAAACAATAGATGCTCAATTTGCGCATCATTGGACTTTAAAAGATGGGAAAGTAATCCAATTTCAGCAATACGCAGATACAAAACAAGTTGCAGAAGCCATTATAATTTAATAATAAATATTGTTCAGTTTAAACTGAACAATAAAACCACTACTATTTAATAAATAAAATATTATGGAAACCTTTCAAGAGAAAAAAGTAGATCCCTCCAAAATAATGCAGGTTGGAATGGGATTTTGGGCATCTAAAACCCTGTTAACTGCGGTTAACATGAGCCTTTTTACTCATTTGGCTGAAGGAGAGCTCAGTGGTAGCGAAATACAAAATAAATTGGGTTTACATAATAGATCACTTTATGACTTCCTGGATACTCTGGTGGCTCTGGGTTTTTTAAACAGAACCGGATTAAAAAATACTGCACTTTATAGTAATTCGGAAGATTCTGATTTGTTTTTAGATAAAAATAAGCCTGCTTATATAGGTGGAATTTTAGAAATGTCAAATAACAGATTATATCCTTTTTGGAATGATCTGGAAGAAGGATTAAAAACCGGTAAACCGCAAAATGAAACCAAAAATGGAGGTAAATCAGTGTTTGAGGCTATTTATGCCAATGAAGAAACACTTCGGGAATTTATTCATGGTATGGGAGGAGTTCAGGCGGGTAATTTTATGACTCTGGCTCATAATTTTGACTTTTCAGCCTATCATACGCTTTGTGATATAGGTGGCTCAGGAGCCAATCTTTCTATACATGTGGTTAAAAATAATGAGCATATGAGATGCATTTCGTTCGATCTGCCCCCTGTAAATCCTGTTGCAACCAAAAATGTTTACAAAATGGGACTTAGTGATAAAATTACCGTTCGATCAGGTGATTTCTTTACCGACGAATTTCCCAAATCTGATGTTATAACCATGGGTAATATTCTTCACGACTGGGGAACTAAAGACAAGGTTATGCTAATAAAAAAAGCTTACGATGCTTTACCCCATGGTGGAGCACTAATTGTTATTGAAAATATTATCGACAATGAAAGAAATAAAAATGCATTTGGCCTGCTAATGTCAATAAATATGATGATCGAAACTGACGAAGGCTTTGATTTTACAGCTGAAGATTTTGAAAGTTGGGCAAATGAAGCTGGATTCAGAGAAATTTCACTAATGCCTCTTACCGGACCTGCGAGTGCGATCATTGCAATTAAATAACACCAAATAAACTACTATCAACTAAAAAAATCAAATTCTATGAACCTTAAAAAAGCATTGATTATTGGAATGATCATAAGCCTTGTTGTATTAACCTTTTGGGAAATGTATTGGCGGTCACAAGGTTTTTACCCTACAATTAATGATGACAAAGCCCTATGGTCTGTACAACGAGATAGGGTAAATAACTTAAGTCAGGATAATGTAATATTAATAGGCTCTTCACGTACACTGTTTGATATTCAATTAGATACCTGGGAAAATCAGACCGGAAAACGTCCAATTCAACTGGCTTGCGTTGGGAGCTCTCCTTTACCAATTTTTCATGACATTGTTGAAAACACCAATTATACCGGAATAGTAATCGTTGGTGTAACTCCTGGCTTATTCTTTTCAACCACATTTCCTAAAGCAGAGCCATGGGCATGGCCACAATCGAGAGTAGATCATTATAAAGACAGAACCTATGCACAACGCTTGAACCATCTATTGTCTTTGCCCTTACAAAAGAATTTTGCTTTAATGTCTGCAGGAGATGAGATATTAGATGATAATTTAGATTTAAAAGGAATTCTAAAAAGAATAAAAATTGGCAATAGAATACCAAAAGATATGCCTCCATTCTATGAGTTTGGTGAAATCACTTCACTGGATAGAAACTTAAAGATGATGGAAAAAACTGTTACTGACACGGCTTTTGCGAATACCATTATCAAAGTATGGCATTGGTTTGGTAAAGGTGCACCACCACCCGAAAAAGATGCTACCATGGCATTTTTCATGAAAGATTTTAAAAAGTTTAAACAAAGAGGCGGCAATGTAATATTAATACGATGCCCATCGAGTGGTGGAGTTAGAATGGGTGAGAACCATGTATTACCCAGAGCAGATTTTTGGAATTTTTTAGTAAAACAAACCGGAGCAAGATCATATCACTTCGAAGATTATAAACAGTTAAAGGATCTTACCTGCCCAGAAGAATCTCATTTAAGCCCGAATGATGCAAAATATTTTACAACAGAATTAGCAAAAATAATGAAGAATGACGATGCTTTCATTAACCTAAAAACCAATTAATTATGCTTTTTAATTCCTTAAGCTTCGTATTGTTCTTAATTATAGTTTTAGCATTGTATTATGCTCCTATTTTTAACTGGACCAACAAAAAAAGAATGCTATTATTAGCAAGTTATATATTCTATGGCATGTGGAATCCACCTTTGGTAATTTTACTTTGGATCTCAACTATGGTAGATTGGACTGCCGGAAACAAATTAGCAGTAGAAGAAAATCAGCAAAAAAGAAAGCTCTGGCTCCTCTTGAGCATGTTTGTAAATCTTGGTTTTTTGGCCTTTTTCAAGTATGGTGATTTCTTATTGGAAAACTTTATTGCCTGGCAAATTCTGTTGGATTTGAATATCAACCTTATCAAATGAATATCATTTTACCTATGGGGATATCCTTCTACACTTTTCAAACCATGTCGTATACCATTGATATGTACAACAAAAAAATTAAACCCGCCAGAACGTTTTTAGATTTTGCTTTGTATGTAACCTTCTTCCCTCAGCTAGTTGCAGGTCCGATTGTACGGGCTAAAGAATTGATCTCACAATTTTATGAGCCAAAAAAAGCAACAGCCAACCAATTTATCTGGGGTTTATTTTTATTGACCTTAGGTTTATTTCAAAAAGTAGTATTGGCAGATACTTTATTATCAGGTACGGCAGATGATGTTTTTAAACCCAATCAAATATTAAATTTTTGGGATGCATGGTCGGGTACATTAGCCTTTTCGGGGCAAATATTTTTTGACTTTGCAGGATATTCTACCTGTGCTATTGGAATAGCTTTGATGTTGGGTATTATACTACCCGACAACTTTAAATATCCATATGCATCTTTGGGTTTTTCAGATCTTTGGAAAAGATGGCACATTTCACTTTCGAGTTGGTTAAAAGACTATCTATATATACCTCTTGGCGGAAATCGATACGGTATCACAAGAATGTACGCGGCACTAATGATAACCATGTTATTAGGAGGACTATGGCATGGAGCTGCATGGACGTTTATTGTTTGGGGTGGGCTTCATGGTATCTATTTGATCTTAGAAAGATTACAAAGAAAATATATTCCTTTTGAAATTACTGCCTGGAATGGTATGTTCCTGGCATTTACCACATTTACTTGTGTAAATATAACCTGGGTGTTCTTTAGGGCCCGAGAATTTGAAACAGCATGGAATATGATAAAATCTATGTTATATTTGAATCCGGATGGTACTAAAGTATTGCAGACCTTTGACATCGTTAAAGTGCTCACTTTAATAACTATTTTATTTGTGACCCATTGGTTTATGAGAAATACTTCGGTTAAGGAAGTTTCTCTTAAAACTTCACCTGTTGTTTTAGGAATAGTGTGGAGCATCATGTTTATCTTAATTGCTATTGCTCAAGGTAGTGGAGAACAATTTATATATTTCCAGTTTTGATCAATTTCATCCTGTTAAGCCAATTTTTAAATTTAAAATTAATTCACCTTCCCAAGTAAATGGGTATGTAAAGTTTTAAAAAAAATCAAAAATACATGAAACAAATAAAATCAGCCA